>Ga0210129_1000133_pt1 | contig 20412 bp, 19 predicted proteins | sample WestPond_Cattail_2_FD_185582 | JGI IMG/M metagenome (GOLD analysis project Ga0210129, IMG submission 185582) | Wetland microbial communities from the San Francisco Bay, California, USA, that impact long-term carbon sequestration -... | ecosystem: Environmental > Aquatic > Marine > Wetlands ... | reverse complement strand
CCTGACCGACGGAAATAAGAACAATAAAGCCTTTGTCACCTTTGATGTAAACCTGCTCCAGTCCACCACGTCCCAATTCCTGCGCGATGCGCTCGCCCAGGGAAAGCATCGCGGCTGACATGGCAGAAACTCGATCTTCTTCTGCACCCTGTTGCAGGGCCGATGCCATAATCAAGCCATCGACGGATACGACAGCGGATGCTTCAATATCAGGAGCAGAAGTCGGATGTCAGGGAGAAGTAGGCGTTGCTTGCGCAATGGCCGCTGCTGCTGCAAATCAACTATTTGGTGGAAGTCCTACACAAATTGAATATTCAGCCGAAATGGGATTGGAACATCACTTGGGAATGACATGCGATCCTGTTTGCGGATTGGTGCAAATACCATGCATAGAACGCAACGCATACGCCGCAGCATGTGCGCTGGACATTAATCTATATGCTTCATTCACCGACGGTCTGCATCGCGTTTCTTTCGATAAAGCGGTAGAGGTATTGAAAGAAACAGGAAATGATTTACCATCACTATACAAAGAAACAGGTGAAGGCGGATTGGCAAAAGATTACAAGCCGATGTAATACTTAGACTCACATATTATATTGAAATAAAATATTTACACAAAACTAAAAAAAACGCGCAAGTTTTCTTTTATTGTAAAAATAAAACTCATATCTTTGCACACATTAATTTATAATGTGCAAAAAAATAATGGAAAACAGTTTTAATGCAATGGTCGAAAAGAGCATCAAGGAAAATTGGGACTCAGATGCACTGACCGATTACAAGAGTTTAACATTACAATATAAAGATGTTGCTCGCAAAATAGAAAAGATGCATATCATCTTTGAGCAAGTAGGAATACAAAAAGGTGATAAAATAGCTGTATGCGGGCGCAACTCTGCACATTGGGGAGTAGCTTTCTTATCCATACTATCTTACGGTGCCGTAGTTGTGCCGATACTTCAGGAATTCAAAGCCGACAACATACACAACATCGTGAACCATAGCGATGCACGTATATTGTTTTCAGGTGACGGAATATGGGAAAATATAAATGAAGCTTCAATGCCAAATTTGGAAGGTGTCATTTTGTTGACTGACTTTCAAATAGTGGTTTCACGTTCGGAAAAATTAACTTATGTACGCGAACATCTTAATGAACTTTTCGGTAAAAAATATCCTCGAAACTTTCGTCCCGAACATGTACATTATTATAAAGATACTCCTGAAGAACTAGCTTTGATAAGTTACACAAGCGGTACCACAGGTTACTCAAAAGGAGTAATGTTGCCATATCGCTCACTATGGAGCAATCTTGTTTTTGCACAATCTGTTCTCAATCTTAAATCAGGAGACAAAGTGGTGTCGCTGTTACCGATGGCTCACATGTACGGGTTAGCCTTTGAGTTCATTTATGAATTCTGTACGGGCGTACACATATACTTCTTGACTCGAATGCCTAGTCCAAAAGTTATATTCAATTCATTCGGCGATATAAAACCAAACTTAGTAATTGCAGTTCCTCTGATTATAGAAAAAATCGTAAAAAAAGATATTCTCCCTAAATTGGAGACTACGTTGGCAAAAGTATTGATGAATCTGCCTATTATTAGTGAAAAAATACGCATGAATATTCGCGAAGACATCATAAAGGCTTTTGGCAACAATGTATATGAAGTAATCATCGGTGGAGCAGCATTTAATCAGGAAGTTGAACACTTTTTGAAATCAATCAACTTCCCTTATACTGTCGGCTACGGCATGACAGAAACAGGACCTATTTTGGGTTATGCCGATTGGAAAGTATTTAAAGAAGGATCATGCGGAAAAGCTGCACCACGTATGGAAGTTAAAGTATTATCCGATGATCCTCAACATGAAATTGGTGAAATAGTTTGTCGCGGCATGAACACGATGTTGGGTTATTACAAAAATCCTGAAGCTACAGCTGAAGTGCTTGATAAAGAAGGTTGGTTACGCACCGGTGATTTAGGTATAATCGATGCCGACGGTTATATATTCATTAAGGGACGCAGCAAAAACATGTTGCTTGGAAGCAACGGACAGAATATTTATCCTGAAGAAATTGAAGACAAATTAAACAATCTGCCATACGTATCAGAATGCATTGTTTTACAACAAAGCAATAATTTAGTCGCACTTATATATCCGGATTTTGACGATGCTTACGCACATGGATTGAACATTAAAGATCTTGAGACAATAATGGAAGACAACCGTGTTAAGCTAAATTCAAATTTGCCGGCATATAGCCATATAGCTAAGATAAAAGTATATCCGGAAGAATTTGAGAAGACTCCGAAAAAGAGTATAAAGAGGTTTCTATATCAAGAAGCAAAAGGATAATCATGCTAAAATATATATTTGTCGAAATTGCTGCTTTATGCAGCAATTTTTTTTAAACCTTTTCTTCTTCTGAAAGTCAAATAGTTATATTTCAAACACAAAAAATAATAATCATGAAAAAACTTTTTATTGCAGCCACAGTGGTGGCAATGACAATGACAATGATGTCTGCTAGCAGTTTTGCAGCAACAAATGACTCTAATCAAAAAAAACAAAGGGACTACCCTTCCGAAGAGATGATTAAGGAATTGAACTTAACCGATCAACAGGTTTCTGACTTAAAGGCAGGTGAAGCTACTCTACGTGATCAAATGAAACAAATGCGTGAAGAAGAGAAACAGGGAAACGATGAAGCAAAGAAAGAACAACGTGAAAAAGTCGACAAGATAAAGCAAGCTCGCTTAGCTTTGATGAAAAAGGTATTGAACAATGATCAATACATTAAATTTCTTGAAGATGAGTATGTCAAAGCCGGTCCTCGTATGATGATGCCGATGAACGGTAACTTCCCACGTGGTGGATTCGGCGGCGGTCAAGGCGGATTCGGCGGTGGCGGATTCGGTGGTGGACAAGGTGGTCCTCAAGATTAATTAACCCGTCTCACTTATAAAGTATTAATGCAGATTCGGCCGGTACGGTGACAATGCCTCCGGCCGTTTTTTTATTGCCGTAAGGATCAATTGCTCCATATTTGGCTATAACCTGCCACCAACCTTCATCAATACTTATTTTTGCATCGCTTTTCCCTCCATTTAATGCTACCACGATGCTTTCTGCCTGATCTCCATTGGCGTGTCCGTTAATGGTAAAAGCTACCAAGCATGGCTCATTCGTTTTCATGAAATGTAAGTGCCGGCGGATTTGCGCAGCATCTCCCATGCGAAAAGCGGGATGCATCTTACGCATAAGTATTAAACCGCGATAATATTGGTATAAATCATTATAGGTGTTTTCAAAGTTCCAATTTATGGCATTTATGGCATCTGGACTTTCGAAACTGTTATGCACATTTTGTTTGGTGCGGAAAAGCTCTTCCCCTGCATATATAAACGGTATACCTTGTGACGTAAATACCGCAGTTTGTGCAAGTTTATCAAGTTCTATAATCTGACGCTCTGAAGCTTGAGGCATCTCAGTACGAAGGCGGTCGGCCAAGCACATATCGTCGTGGCAACTGACATAAGAAATCATCTGCCAAGGTTGCAAAGCCCACGGTCTTTTGCTGTAATTCACCGATTTATTATTAACATCAGGATGCGCTATACCACCTACTATACCAAACTTTATACTCTCTTCTTCACCCGGTATGCCAGCCAGAAAAGCGCCTTTGTGATCATCATTAAACGGACCGCGCAAAGCATCGCGCAACTCATCGCTAAAAGCACCTACCCCAGGAATCTGATAAATATTGGCTTTCATTGCCAATTGTTTTTCCTGCAGTTGCGGAGGATTTGCTGCCCACCCTTCACCATACATCACGATACTCGGATCTATCTTATCAAGCGCCTCTCTTATGGCCCGCATTGTGGCTAAATCAAAAACACCCATAAGATCGAAACGGAAACCGTCTATATGATATTCCTGTGCCCAATAGCACACACTTTCAACCATAAACTTACGCATCATAGCCCGTTCGGAAGCTGTTTCATTACCGCAACCGGAACCGTTCGCAGGCTTACCTTTTTTATCATATCTATAGAAATAACCAGGTACCGTCATATCAAAATTGCTGCCATGAATAGCGGAAGTATGATTATAAACCACATCCATAATTACTCGTAATCCGCTTTTGTGAAAGGATTGCACCATCTCTTTGAATTCACGTATACGTGTTGCCGGATCTCTGGGATTAGTACTGTATGAACCTTCAGGAACATTATAATTCAATGGATCGTATCCCCAGTTATACTTATTGACTTTGAGATTTGATTCGTCAATTGAAGCAAAATCAAAAACCGGTAATAGCTGTACGGCGTTGACACCCAATTCTTTAATATGGTCGATACCTGTAAGTTGTCCCGCTGCATTATGTGTTCCATGTTCTGTAAGAGCCAAATATTTTCCACGATTATGAATTCCGGAAGTTGAATCTTCAGATAAATCACGAATATGCATCTCATATACCATTAAGTCTGAAGGCTTTGCCAATGCAGGGCGAACATCCCTGTCCCACCCTTTCGGGTTTGTTGAATTCATATCTATAATGGCAGCACGCTCACCGTTAATACCAACAGCTTTGGCAAATATACCTGGAGTTTCTCCCTGCCACTTTTCTTTATATTTCACATTGAAATCGTAGAATTTCCCTTTTAAATTACCATCAGCCTTACCTGTCCAGCAACCATCACTTTGCAACTTGAGCGTTATCGACTCATAAGCCGAACCTTCATAACCGTCATCGAACAGCATCAACTCCACTTCTTGCGCAGCAGGTGCCCATACACTAAATGTGGTTTCGGTTGGAGAATATTGCATCTCACAAATCGGATCGGTAGGAATTGGATAATCATTTACCGATTTATATGTAGGATTACCAGAAGAACAGGCACTTAATAATAATCCTAAATAGATGGTAGCCAATATATTTTTCATTTTTAATAAAGTTATTACTTAATTTTCTCCGGATTTTTTCGTGCAAAGTCAGCCCAATTGCTGTAATTCTTATCAAGCACCGGTTTACCCATTTGCAAATAATGGCAATAGGCTGCACCTAAAGCATCTGTGGCATCTCTGAATGTACACATATCGCTTTCATCAATATGAAGTATACGCTGTAACATGCCGGCGACTTGCTCCTTACTGGCCCGTCCGTTACCGGTAATAGCCATTTTTATCTTTAGCGGAGCATACTCGGCGATTGGTAAATCACGCTCCAATGCGGCTGTCATCGCCACACCTTGAGCACGTCCCAATTTAAGCATAGACTGAACGTTTTTGCCGAAAAAAGGTGCTTCTATAGCCAACTCATCAGGATGATACGAATCAATTACACCTAGCACTCGCTCATAAATATGCTTTAATTTCAAATAATGGTTGGCTAACTTACGCAAATCTATCACACCCATTGTTATCATCGAAGCCTTTGTACCTTTCACCATCAACAAACCGTATCCCATAACATTTGTACCGGGATCTATACCTAAAATTATCTTTTCTTTTACAGGAACAATCATCATCGAAAATTTTACAAATGTACGATTTTCGGTATGAATAGCTAAAATAAAATGAATTTATTTTCCCGTCAGTTTTTGCAGCCTGGACATCAGAAATTAATAGTACAACAAATTCCGGCGCTTTTAGTATCGTAATAAGGAAATGCCATTATATTCTTCGTATGTTTTCCACTAAAAAACTTATTTTTTATTGTTGGATACAACCAATATGCAGCCTTTGTACTCAATATTCCTATACCCGCACCGCCAACAACATCTGTAAACCAATGTTTTTTATTATACATTCTTAAAAAGCCGGTACCCGATGCTACCACATAACCGGCAACACCAATCCACGGGGACACGTCTTTATATTCGTCCCACAAAAATTGAGCACCCATAAATGCTGTAGCCGTATGCCCGGAAGGAAAAGATTTATTATCAGATCCATCGGGACGCTCTTCTTTTGTTATTCGCTTTAAACTGTTTACGGTAATTCCCATTATCATATAAGAAGTAGCTAAAATAATAGTACGGTCTTCAAAATCATGACGGCCTTTTATGTCTACAAGATTTAAGCCGTAAACAGCTAGCATCGGTGCATATTGGGTGTAATTGTCAATTGTAATATCTTTTTTGACTCTTTTAGTTAAACCTGAACTAATATTGTGATTTTCAGACTCCATCCAATCACTATGAACTCCTACCAGCCCTGCACTAATCAATGTTACAGGAAATATCAACGACTTTATTTGAAACTTGCAGCAATCTTTTTTATAAAAATCCTGACATTCGAAATTATATAATGTATCATTCTGAGAAGGTTTATGTATACCGTCTGCCACCAAATTCTCTTTTAAGCGTAATGTATCCGTACTTTGAGAGAAAGCTTGTGAAGCTACAAAAAAGACGACAAACATCACAAAAGTATATTTGTTATATATTACCTTATTAAATGATACATCCATAACCTAAAGCCATAATTAAATTTAGTATTCGACAAAAATAATTCTAAATTCTGAAGAGATTTTGAATTTTCACAATTAATATATTATAATTCAACAGTGTATAAATCTAAATTGCTATTATGCTACAACAAAAAAGACTACATCAAAATATGATGTAGCCTCAAAACAATATAAAATGTTATAAAAATGTTTCGTTATTTCAATATATCAAGTGCCTTGAAACATTTAACCAAACGCTCAATGGCCAAATCAATCTGATCTTTTGTATGAGTAGCCATTAAAGAAAAACGAATCAACGTATCATTAGGCGAACATGCTGGAGGAATAACAGGATTGATAAAGACACCTTCATCAAAAACCATTTTGGTAACCTGGAAAGTTTTCTCCATATCGCGCACATATAATGGAATGATAGGAGTTTCGGTTTTACCTATTTCAAAGCCTAAATCACGGAAACTCTTCAATGCATAGTGTGTCAAATCCCATAAATGTTCAAGACGTTCAGGCTCTGTTTGCATGATATGCAACGACTCGCGCGCAGCAGCTGTTGCGGCAGGTGTAGCACTTGCACTAAATATATATGGACGTGAATTATGACGCAAGTAATTGATGATTGATTCATCAGCAGCAATAAAGCCTCCAATAGAAGCCAATGACTTACTGAATGTTCCCATTATGAGATCAACATCTTTTGTTAATCCGAAATGATCGCATGTACCACGGCCTTGACGACCAAGTACGCCTAAACCGTGAGCTTCATCAACCATGACACTGCCATTGTACTTCTTAGCTAATTTAACAATTTCCGGCAAATTGGCAATATCGCCTTCCATACTGAAAACTCCGTCGACAATTATCAACTTAATACTCTCAGGACGGCAACGTTTTAGCTCTTCTTCAAGAGCAGCCATATCGTTGTGCTTATATTTTAATGCTTTTGAAAATGATAAACGACGTCCGTCTACAATTGAAGCATGATCTAGTTCATCACATATTATGTAATCTTCACGGCCTGTGACACAAGAAATTACACCTAAATTAGTTTGAAATCCTGTAGAATACATCAAGGCATCTTCCTTACCTACAAATTTAGCAAGTTCATGCTCTAATTCAACGTGAATATCCAACGTACCATTAAGAAAACGAGACCCAGCACAACCTGAACCATATTTTTTTGTTGCAGCCACGGCTGCTTCTATAACTCGTGGATCATTGGTTAAACCGAGGTAAGCATTTGAGCCGAACATTAATACTTCCTTTCCACTCATTATTACCTCTGTATTTTGAGCGCTATCGATTTGACGGAAATAAGGGTATACACCCTTAGCTTTTACTTTTTGCGGGAGATCATATTTTCCTAATTTGTCTTGTAATAAACTCATAATATTGCTTTCAAATTTTTCTTTTACTTAAAACCAAATAGGCTGCAAAGATAACAAAATTTTCTTTTTACTTTTGTTTTTAACAAAATATTTCTTTAAGTACAACGAAAAAAATTGGAATTGTCACTATATAATATAAAATTTATACCTTTGTAACCAAAACTACATGCGATTTATGGTGGATAAGAAAAGAATCAAATTTATAATTAATCCTCTTTCAGGCACAGGTAATAAAAACCTTATTATCAAGTCTATAGGTAATTATATTAACATAGATATATATGATTATGACATTGCAATGAGTGAATATGCCGGTCACGCAAAAGTTATTGCTAAAGAATGCGTTGAAAATGGGTATTATGCCGTAGTCTGCGTAGGCGGTGACGGAACGGTCAACGAAATCGGTTCTTCACTTATTAACTCAAACACGGTAATGGGTATCATTCCATGCGGTTCTGGCAACGGACTGGCCAACACTTTGCATATTCCACACAATGCACATGAATGCATGAAGATAATCAATAGTTCTTTGACGCACAGTATTGACTACGGAACGATATCAGATAATCCTTTTTTCTGTACTTGCGGTGTAGGTTTCGATGCTTTTATAAGTATGAAATTTTCTGAGGCCGGTAAACGTGGACCTCGTACTTACATTGAGAAGACTTTAAATGAATATTTAAAATATAAGCCTGAAACTTATACATTAGAAACCGAATCAGGAGAGAAAAAATACAAGGCATTCCTTATAACATGCGCCAATGCTTCGCAATATGGCAACAATGCATATATAGCTCCTCAGGCTTCGATGCGTGACGGCTTAATGGATGTAACTATACTTGAACCTTTTACAGTGCTTGATATACCGACACTTACATTGCAACTATTTACGCGTACCATTGATTTGAACGGACGCATTAAGACTTTCAGATGTAAGAAGTTAACTATCCATCGTTCAAACGAAGGTACTGCACATGTAGATGGCAACCCATTGAATTTAGGCAACGATTTACCTGTTGAAATAATTCACAACGGACTTAAAATAATTGTTCCGCGTAAAATAATTCATCATGATCTTCCTTTTATAAAGAAAACAACAGCATTCGTAAACCCGTTAATAAACGAGATGGCTACAAAGAATAGAAAACTAATAAAAAAGAATTTGGATTATCTGGAAAAACTAAAGAATACATTCGGACTATAAAGAAAGCTGCTTTTGTGAAGCAGCTTTCTTTTATAAAATAAAGTTATTTATTTCAAAGATCCTCCGATGATATCAAGCAATTCGTTTGTAATAGCCTGCTGACGGCTCTTGTTATATTGAACCGTAAGCTCCTGCAGCAGTTTATCTCCATTATCGGTAGCCATTTGCATTGCCATCATACGTGCTGCATGCTCCGACGCGTTACTGTCAAGCAATGCAGTGAACATACGTAAAGCTATAACTTGCGGTATCATGACCTTTAATAATGACTCACTTGAAGGCTCAACTATATAATCCAACATCGGACCTTCTTGTTCAATATTTACCTGTAACGGTAGATAAACTTCATTAAGCAATACCTGAGTAGCAGAACTTTTAAAATGATGATATATTATTTCTACTTTATCATATTCGCCATCAGCATATTTCCACATGATATCTGAAGCTAATGCTGCTCCATCTTTGTAGTTAGGTTTGTCTGCCATAGCTTCATAATCGCCTGATATTTGATAACCGGCTTTTTGTGCAGCTTTCGCTATTTTTTTACCTATCGGATAAACTGTAATATCATTTTTGGTAAGCTCTTTATAGCTATCGGTTACATCATTCAATAACCGTGCCACATTCGAATTGAAAGCACCACAAAGAGACGAATTCGACGAAAATGCTATAATCGCCAATTTATGCACAGGGCGAACACTTGTGTAAACCGACTGATAATCTGTATTTGCCGACAGAAACGTAGTCAACATTCCATCCAATTTTTGTTCATACGGCAGCATATTGGTAATCGCCGACTGCGCATGATGCAACTTGGCTGAAGCAACCATCTTCATCGCCGAAGTAATCTTCATCGTACTTTTAACCGAATTGATTCTTCCCTTTACTTCTTTTAGTGACGCCATAAATTATTTACTTTTTATATCCTTGAGCTACATCGGCAGCAACCTCTTCGATAATCTTACCTACTTCATCATTGATAACACCTGTTCTCAACAATTTCAACACATCATCTTCATGTTTGTTGCGGATGTTTAATAAGAAATTTGTTTGGAACTCTTCCACCTTATCCAAAGGCACATCCTTAAATAATCCGCGTGTTCCACAATAAAGTATGGCAATTTGCTCTTCTACAGGCATCGGACTATATTGCGGTTGTACCAGTAATCGGGTATTTTTCTGTCCCTTATCAATAGTAAATGCTGTAACGCGATCAAGGTCTCCTCCAAATTTTGTAAACGATTCCAACTCACGATATTGAGCTTGATCGGTCTTCAACGTTCCGGCAACTTTCTTCATTGCTTTTATCTGGGCATCACCACCAACACGGGACACAGATATACCTACATTGATGGCAGGACGAATACCTTGGTTGAATAAATCGGTATCCAAAAATATCTGTCCGTCGGTAATTGAAATTACATTTGTAGGAATATACGCTGAAACGTCACCAGCTTGTGTTTCGATGATAGGAAGAGCTGTTAGTGAACCGCCACCTTTAACTTTACCTTTCAAACTTGGTGGCAAATCATTCATTTGCTCAGCCACTTCTTGCTGGTCAATAACTCTGGCAGCACGTTCAAGCAAACGAGAGTGAAGATAGAACACATCACCAGGATATGCTTCACGCCCTGACGGACGGCGTAAAATCAACGATACCTCACGGTAAGAAACGGCCTGCTTTGATAGATCATCATAAACGACCAAAGCATCACGACCTGTATCGCGGAAATACTCCCCTATCGCAGCTCCCGCAAACGGTGCATAAAACTGCAATGCAGCAGGATCGGAAGCTGTTGCCGACACAACAATGGTATAGGGCATAGCTCCATGCTCATTCAATGAATCTACCAAAGCTGCAACAGTAGAACCTTTCTGTCCTATAGCCACATATATACAATAGACAGGTTTGCCTGCTTCGTAATTACTTTTTTGATTAATGATAGTATCGATTGCAATAGCCGTTTTACCCGTCTGGCGGTCGCCGATAATCAACTCACGCTGCCCACGACCTATTGGAATCATGGAGTCGATAGCTTTTAATCCTGTTTGTAAAGGAGTATTTACTTTTTGACGGAATACGACACCTGGAGCTTTACGTTCCAACGGCATTTCAATACGTTCGCCTTTTATCTCACCTTTACCGTCAAGAGGTTCACCCAAAGGGGTAATTACACGACCTAACATGCCTTCGCCAACATCAATTGAAGCAATTAAACCGGTACGCTTAACTATATCTCCCTCTTTGACTTGGTCGGTCGGTCCAAACAACACTGCACCGACATTATCTTCCTCCAAGTTCATCACAACAGCTTTCATGCCATTTTCGAACTCGAGCAGTTCATTAGCTTCAGCATTGTTCAAGCCATAGATACGAACCACGCCATCATTAACCTGAAGTACCGAACCAACCTCATCGAATTTCAATTTAGTATCGATCCCTTCTAACTGGGCGCGAAGCACATCTGAGATTTCACTTGGTTTAATATTTTCTGACATATATGAATATTTTCTCTTTAAACAAGACTATTCTTCTTAATAAATTGGGCTTTCACCCGTTTCAATTGTGTATTAACACTGGCATCCATACGATAAGTGCCAATAGTCAAAATAAATCCTCCAAGAATGTCTTTATCCACAGAAACCTTAAATTCCAGTGTATCTTTATCACTCTTGTTGATTAATTTACGAATCTTATCCTCCTCAGTTTTGGTTACAGGCGTAGCCGTAACCAAAGAGACAGTCTGGATATGGTTCGATTTACGATACAATTCTATATAAAGCAATGACATCGATTGCAAAAAATTCTCACGTCTTTGACGTAATACGAGTTGGACAAAACGTGTAAATTGTTCACAGACATTACCTCCGGCGGCAGTAGAAGCAAGCATCAACTTATCCTCACTTAAAACCAATGGATTATCCATTACTTTCCTCAAATCAGATTGTTGAGTATAACTTTGCGACAATAGCCGCATATTTTCATAAACCGGTTTTTCCGCCTTTTGCTCTTTAGCAAAAGCTATTAAAGCTTTTGCATAACGCATAGGTATAATTCCTGTATCCATCTCTTAAATTATTACGACTTAGAAGCTTCTATTTCTTGCAACATGCGGTCAACCAACTTTAATTGTTCATCGTCCTTGTCGATTTTTTCGCGTATAACCCTTCCGGCTACATCCACAGCCAAACCGGCTATTTCACGACGAACACTTTGTATAGCCTCTACTTTTTCGGCTTCAATTTGTTGACGCACTTCATCCAATTGCTTTTTGCCGGCAATCTGGGCTTCCTTCTTGGCATCTTCAATGATTTTATCATGCATTGCTTGCGCCTCATTAAGGATTGTGACCTGTTGTGCCTTGGCATCAGTCAATATCTTCTCGCTATTGACCTTTATATCAGCTAATTGTTTATTTGCTTCATCGGCTTTCGCTAAGCTTTTATCAATAAAAGTTTTTCTATCATCCACCATTTTGGTTACAACAGGGAAACCGTACTTTGCCAAAAGGATAAATACGATAACGAATGCCAAAAGCATCCAGAACAATAAACCGGCATCTGGTAACAGAAGTGACATGGCTTACATTATTTCTGCTAACAATGCTACAATAACTGCGAATAAAGCGACACCTTCAACCAACGCAGCAATAATAAGCATATTAGTACGTATATTATTTACTTCTGACGGTTGACGCGCAATAGCATCCATTGCTGAACCACCAATTCTACCAATACCGATACCTGCACCTATAGCGGCTAAACCACCACCGATAGCTGCACCCATTTTCCCAAACTCGAAGCTGCCGGCAGCAGCTGCTAATAAAGTTGATAATAACATAATTCTTAATTTTAAACGTTATACTTTTATCTATTTTCTATTCTTACTTTTTCCGGTTCTGCTATAGCCAAGCCTATAAATACGGCTGAAAGCATTGTAAACACGTATGCCTGAATCCACGAAACAAGTACCTCCAAAAGATCCATGAATATTGAAAAGGCTACCGATACAAGCGTCATAGGTGCACATATTGCAGCACTTATGCCGGCTGTCAAAAATATGATACTAACCAAACTCAAAATGATTGTATGTCCGGCCATCATATTAGCAAAGAGACGAACCATCAATGCAAAAGGCTTAGTGAATACTCCGAATATCTCAATAATCACCATAAGAGGTCTAATCGGTCCAGGTACGTCAGGCCAAAAAATATCCTTCCAATAAGCTTTTATACCGAAGATATTCGTTAAAAGGAACGTACAAACCGCCAGGAAGAACGTAATGGTAATATTACCAGTAACATTTGCTCCTCCCGGAAAAAATGGAATCAATCCCATCAAATTATTCAGGAATATAAAGAAAAACGCCGTCTGAAGATAAGGTGCGAATTTCTTATATTGCGGTCCTACACAGGGTTTAATCACATCATCATTAACGCTCATTATGAACATTTCCATAAAACCTATGAACCCGCCTGGTGCTTTATTCGGATGGCGTTTAGACCAACGGCCGCAACTAATAATGATGATACACAATAAAACGCTATTTATAACCAATGCCAATGCATTCTTAGTAAGTGAAAGGTCTATCGGACGAACTTCTTTTCCGGTACTGTCTTTCTCAACTAATTTTCCTTCATAGGATCCGCCTTTAGCTTGATAAAAATTACCGTAATGTCCGTTTCCATTTTCTATACCATCGAGTTGAGACGACAAAAAAACGCTCCATGTTCCGGTATTCACATCACGAACAATTATTGGCAAAGGGATAACGACTTTAGTTCTACCCCAGGTAGTGATATGCCATTCATAAGAATCCTTGATATGCCCGAAAATGATACCTTTGATATCCAAACTTGTTTTTTTCGCCGGTGCGTTGGTTGTAGTAGAAGCAAAACATGACACTGACATTGCCAGCAAGCAACTTAAGATAAACCATTTACCGAACCTAAAAATGTTTCCTTTTTCCATCCTTTTCGTTTTTAAGACTCTTCTCAAACTTAAAGAAGTAGCCTGTTTCATATATAAGATAGGTAACATAAAACACACCTATCATAAAAAACATTTTCACTGCATACATTTTTAATAGAAAAGCATAAGCAAATAACATAACTATTATTAGTAAGAACTTGGCAACTTTCAATGCCAAATATATTGTTACCAATCGTTTGTCATCAGCATGACGATTATGCTCAAGCACTAAGCTCAGTATTACTCCCATAATAAAGAACAAGAATGGTATCGGTAAGAAATAAGTTATAGCGTTAGGAACTTTAGCAGCTAAATAGCTTACACAGCCGAGCAAGCATACTATCACTCCTATAAACAGATACAACAAAAACTTACGGGCTAATTCGCTCATCATGCCTTTCTACACATCAATTTATTTATCTGAAAGAAAACATTTATTCGGCGCAAACCGATATAACATTTTCTTTTACTTCCACAAAACCACCTTCGATGCCCACTGTCTTTTCAGATTTATCTCCACCGGCCTCTTGAAATACGACATCTCCTTTTTTGAGTGTTGAAATCAACGGTGCATGGTTTATCCGCACAGTGAATAATCCCACTATCCCCGGCAAAGTGACGCTGTCAACTTCGCCGCTGTAGATCGAACGTTCAGGTGATAATATATACAATTTCATCTTTAATTCTTAGATTGTTCCAAAATTTTCTTTCCTTTGGCAATAGCATCATCAATTGTGCCTACATTCAAGAAAGCTTGTTCCGGTAAATAATCGACATCGCCATTCAATATCATCTTGAATCCTCTGATAGTTTCACCAATCGGAACCATCACACCGGGCAATCCGGTAAATTGAGAAGCCACTGTAAAAGGTTGCGACAGGAAACGTTGGACACGACGGGCACGATTTACTACCGTACGATCTTCATCTGAAAGCTCTTCCATACCCAAGATGGAAATAATATCCTGCAATTCCTTGTTACGTTGTAATATTTGCTTTACGCGTTGAGCAGTCTCATAATGATCTTTGCCTATTACGAGAGGATCCATAATACGTGAAGTTGAATCCAATGGATCAACAGCCGGGAATATACCCAGAGAAGAAATACTACGTGAAAGAGTTGTGGTAGCATCCAAGTGAGAGAATGTAGTAGCAGGAGCAGGATCGGTCAAGTCATCAGCCGGCACGTAAACAGCCTCTACGGCAGTAATTGATCCGTTTTTTGTTGATGCAATACGTTCCTGCATTTGTCCCATTTCCGTTGCCAATGTAGGTTGGTATCCTACAGCGGACGGCATACGTCCCAACAATGCTGAAACTTCAGAACCTGCTTGAGTAAAACGAAATATGTTATCTATAAACAACAATATATCCTTTTTTTCACCTGTTTCCTTACCTGCATCGCGGAAATACTCAGCCACAGTTAAACCTGACAAAGCTACAGCAGAACGTGCACCAGGGGGTTCATTCATCTGACCGTAAACCAATGCAGCTTGTGATTTTTTTAATTCATTATAATCAACTTTTGAAAGATCCCATTTGCCTTCCTCCATTGATTTTTTAAACTCGGCACCATACTTAACAACGCCTGATTCAATCATTTCACGCAACATATCGTTACCTTCACGTGTACGTTCACCAACGCCGGCAAAAACAGAGAACCCGCTTCCACCTTTTGCAACGTTATTAATCAATTCCATAATCAATACCGTCTTACCAACACCGGCACCGCCGAACAAACCGATCTTACCACCTTTCATATAAGGTTCAAGTAAATCAATGACCTTGATACCAGTGAACAACACCTCTTTAGATGTTGTAAGTTCGTCGAACTTAGGAGGTTCTCTGTGAATAGGAAGAGCTCCATCATTATCCAATGCAGGCATTTCATCTACAGCATCCCCTATCACGTTCATCAAACGACCTTTAACCTGGTCGCCGACAGGCATTTTAATAGGTTCACCAAGTGGGGTTACCTCCAGATTGCGCCGCAAACCGTCAGTACTATCCATAGCCACCGAACGTACGGTATCTTCACCGATGTGTTGTTGCACTTCCAAGATAAGCATCTTTCCATTAGGACGTTTCACCTCCATAGCGTCATGTATGCGTGGCAGATTTGCCTTTCCTTTCGCATTCTCAAAATATACATCCACCACAGGACCTATAATTTGAGATATATGCCCTAAATTTTGTGACATAAGCTTCTTGTTTATTATTTAATATCTTTTTACCAATTCATTTATTACGCAAGCAAAGATAAAAACATTATCTATCTCTTCGTTATAAAAACTGTGAAAAATACCTTTGAAAGTATATATTTAGAATAAATGGAAAGAAAATCATACATATCAGACTATCTGATAATATAATTATAATCAACTCTGATGTTGCTTACGCAATAAATCGTTAACTGACTTCACAGGATTAAATGTTGTAAGCGGTACTTCAACAAAAATCGTACTCCAGTCACTCATGGCTCCATTCCACAAGCCAGGCAATTCCAAAGCACGCAGTTCCTTACCATTCTTGGATTTTTGTGAAATAAATCCGGTTTTAGGATCAACAAAACTAAGCAAATTAAAGTTATGTCCTTTATAATCCTTAATGGCACATACCAAATCAACAGGATTGAAATGCGTACCTTGCTTAAACATGGTTTTTGCCTCAGGATTATTCATATCAATCTGCGAACTTTCCAATATCTGCAATGAGATGCTACCATCGAAATTGTATGCAAGAAACGGACCGCCACCCGGTTCTCCCACATTGCGAACCATACCGCAAACACGTATCGGACGATTTAATACCTTCTTTAAATATAGTACAAGTTCAACATCTTCAAGTTGCTTCAACGATTCACTGCGTACGCATAATGTTTTATGTAAAAACTGTATGATTTCGCGCAATTGATCAATAGTATATTTGCCTGAATCAAGCAGATTGAGATATTCAAATACTTTTACCTGTATCGACACAAGAACTCCTGCTAACACCTTTTTATATTTAACCGTATCATCCTTGATGCTGTCAGGCACCACATTATCTATATTCTTAATGAACACCACGTCATAATCCAAATCATTAAGATTCTCAATCAATGAACCGTGACCTCCGGGACGAAACATCAAATCTCCGCTTTCAGTTCTAAACGGAGTATTGTCCAAGTTTACGGCAATGGTATCGGTTGAAGACTTTTGTTCCGAAAATGTGATACAATACTTTACCCCGAATTTCTTTTCAAATGCAGGAACCTTTTCAGAAACTTTCTTTTCAAACAATTCTCTGTGTGAAGGAGACACTGTAAAATGAATGTGCACTTCATTTTTGGCGTCGGCAGCATATAGCGCGCCTTCAACCAAATGTTCCTCCAACGGAGTGCGCGGACCGTCCTGATACTTATGAAATTTCAACAAGCCTTTCGGTAAATTACCGTAATTTAATCCTTTGGCATTAAGCAAATTATCAACCACGGCTTTATAATTGCCGGCTGCAATGAGTCCATCAATGCTTTTACCTTCATTTTTTATGCAAACCGCATTAAGGTCTTCAAAAAAAGCGAAACATTTTATGTGAGCAAAGAATGCTTTTTCTTCATCTGTGGTCGGCACATCGTAATCGGCGTTCAAAAAGCCGAACAGTCCTTTAAACATACGGCTTGCAGCACCGGATGCAGGAACGAACTTTACGACCTTTTTACCTGATTTGGCATAATTATTCCACACTTCAAGATATAAATCTACATCTTTTGCACCAAGTGAAAGAATACCTTTTCCAATAGATGCGGCAGCTTGCAACTTCATAAAAGGGAATCCTTTTTTAAAACATTCAAGTTGGGCTGCAATTTTTTCTTCACTAATGCCTTTTGAAGCCAATAGCTTTTTGTCTCGTATGTCCATCATTGTATCTAAATATTAATTTCCTCTCAAAAATACAAAAAAGTTATCTTTAATTGTAATATTGACGTCTAAAAATGTACTTTTACAGAAATAAAAACGGAAAAAATGATAGAAGCACTATTTTTCTCAACCGAAGAAACAGCACTTCTGCCTCATTTATACAAGAAATTACGCTTATTGGCAGGAGACAGTATCACTGATGCGCAAGTAGTCAAACTAAAAAAACTTCTTACGGAGGGTGCTCAAAGCGGCAAGCTTCCACGAAACGATTTTGGAATGAACCCTATTATACGCGACATGCAAACATCCATTATCGTAGCCGATGAAATAGGAATGAAAGGTACTTGTTTGCTCGGCATAATGCTTCATGATTTGGTGCGTAACAATATTTTAACCTTGACGCAAGTTAATGAGGGATTCGGAGAAGATACGGCACGAATCATTGAAGGATTGGTAAAAACTGAAAAGTTATACGACCGCAGCCATACTATCAACACGGAAAATTTCCGTGATCTTTTGCTTTCATTTGCCGAAGATATGCGGGTGATTCTGATAATGATTTCGGCCCGCGTAAATATAATGCGGCAAATCAAGGATTCGCCCAATGAACAAGACCGCATCAAGATTGCCGAAGAAGCATCATCGCTTTATGCGCCGTTAGCCCATAAGTTAGGCTTGTATAAACTGAAATCGGAACTTGAAGACTTATCGCTGAAATATACTCAACATGATGTTTACTACGAGATAAAAAACAAGCTTAACGAGACAAAGCAAAATCGTGACAAGTATATCGAAAACTTTATAACCCCTATCAAAGAACGTCTTGAAAAAGAGGGTTACGTATTCAGTATCAAGGGACGTACTAAATCAATAAACTCCATTTGGCACAAGATGCGTCAACAAAAGACGGAGTTCGAAAAGATATATGATTTATTTGCCATACGCATCATATTGGATGCTCCGATTGACAAAGAGAAGAAAGTTTGTTGGGAAGTTTACAGCATTATCACCGATAAATACAAACCCAATCCCAATCGTTTGCGCGATTGGCTGTCAATACCGAAGAGCAACGGCTACGAATCGCTGCATACTACTGTTATGGGACCTGAAGGCAAATGGGTTGAAGTACAAATACGTACCCGCCGAATGGATGAAATAGCCGAACACGGCTTGGCGGCACACTGGAGATATAAAGGTTTAAAAAGCGAAGAAAATTTGGATGATTGGCTTACACAGGTACGCGAAGCGCTCGAGAACTCCGACGATGATTCGCAAAAAATTATGAATCACTTTAAGATGGACTTGTATGACGATGAAGTGTTTGTCTTTTCTCCTAAGGGCGATTTATTCAAACTTCCTAAGGGAGCCACGATACTTGACTTTGCATTCGGCATTCACAGCAAAATAGGTTGCAAGTGCACAGGAGGCAAAATAAACGGCAAAAACGTCCAATTGCGTCAGGTTCTGAACAATGGCGACCAAGTTGAAATACTTACGTCAAACACCCAAGTTCCCAAGCAAGACTGGCTCAACATCGTCACCACCACCAAAGCCCGTAACAAAATCCGTCAGGAACTGAAAGAGATGGCTGGACGCCAGACCGAATTTGCGAAAGAGGATGTACAACGCAAATTCAAAAACCGCAAGATAGATTACGACGAAGGCACAATGATGCGACTTATCAAAAAGCTTGGCTTCCGCAATGTAACCGAATTTTATCAAAGCGTTGCCGACGGCACAAACGATGTCAACGACGTAGTCGACAAATATCAGGAAATGGCCGTAAAAGAGCAGGAAGCTTTAACCTCAGCACCACAATACCGCCGCGCCGAAGATTACACAATCCATTCCGAAGAACCTGAAACAAAAAGCAAAGACGATGTCTTAGTCATCGGAAAAGATGTAAAGGGAATAGACTTTTCGTTGGCAAAATGCTGCCATCCCATATACGGAGACGACGTGTTCGGTTTCGTATCGGTAGGCGGAGGTATAAGAATTCACCGCACAGATTGTCCTAATGCCACAGAACTTAAAAGACGTTTCGACTATCGTATAATCAAAGCGCGTTGGGCAGGCAAGGCCGACGGTAAGCAATATCCCATTACGTTGCACGTAGTTGGCAACGACGACATCGGCATTGTCACAAACCTAACTTCCATTATATCCAAAGAACAAGATGCTTCGCTGCACAGCATCAGCATCGACAGCAACGATGGTTTATTTTCCGGGCATCTCACAATAAATATCAGCGACAAAAGCAAATTAAACCAACTGATTAAGAAATTACAAGCAGTAAAAGGAGTTAAGCAAATCAACCGTTAACGCATTAATAATAAAAAAATGTAATTTCTCATAACACATATATAGAAATATAATATGATAATCCGCAATAATACCTATGTAAATATTTGTCCATATTACCATAAAATATTATTTTAGCATCATAATAAAAAGCTTATTGAATGAAACT
>Ga0210129_1000132_pt1 | contig 20420 bp, 16 predicted proteins | sample WestPond_Cattail_2_FD_185582 | JGI IMG/M metagenome (GOLD analysis project Ga0210129, IMG submission 185582) | Wetland microbial communities from the San Francisco Bay, California, USA, that impact long-term carbon sequestration -... | ecosystem: Environmental > Aquatic > Marine > Wetlands ... | reverse complement strand
CCAGGAGTCCTTGCAGCGCTGGCTGTGGGAGAAGTTCGAGGCCTGGACCTTGAAGCGGCAGGAGGGCGCGTTCAAGGCCGCGCTCGACGCCCATGGCTTTGTCGCCGATGGCGAGCAGGCGGTGGAACGGCTGGCGCAATCGCAGGCCGAAACGCTGATCCTGCATGAACTGGGCGAGGCCCGGGTCGCGGCCCTCCTCAGTCCCGCCTGGGCTGACATGCGGGCCGCGCTGACTGACCGCCGCACCGAGCTGCAGGTGCGCGCCGTGCGCGACCTGCTGGCCGACTGCCTGGTGACCCTGCCCACGCTGCTGGAGCGCCAGGCCGACGCCTCGGTGCACTTCTGGTTCTCCAACTTCGAAGGCCTGCGCGCCCATCTCTTTCCGCGCCTGGCCAAAGCCTACGCGGCCTGGTGCGCCGGCGACGGCGGCCACGCGCTGCACGAGGCGCTGGACCAGGGCACGCCGCACTGGCAGCAGGTGTGCGAGCAGGTGCTGGCCCTGCACCATGCCCATGGAAAATCGGCGCAACCGCAAATCAAGCAACTGCTGGAGGCGCCGGCCAGTGTGCTGGCGTGAACATCGGGAGAAATCCATGACGCTCATATCACGCATCGCGGTCGTCCTGCTTTCAAGCCTGCTGCTGAGCGCCTGCGGCTCGGTCAAGGTGGGGCGGGACTTTGACGTCGCCATCTTCACATCGAAGATCGAGCCCGGCGTCACCACGCAAAGCCAGGTTCGCGCCTGGCTGGGGGAACCCACCGGGGTGGGCGTCAGCCTGTCCACCGACGGCCAGCGCTATGACGAATGGGCCTACTACTTCGTCGAAGGCGAGATCTCCGATATGAGCCTGGCCAGAATGAAACTGCTGCAAGTCAAGTTCGACAGGGAGGGCAAGGTGCGCGGTTATAACTGGTCGGCAGCCAGGTGATTGCTGGTTCGAGAGACAAATCAGCTTGTCAGGGAAAGATCACAGGCCTGGTGCTTGCCTGATTTCGCACCGGGCGTATCCCATCGGCATCCGCGCTCGAACATCTGCGCGAGCCGTGAACGAAGCCGCCCCCCTTCGCGATCTCCGCGGCCCTTGCGGTTCCCGTCAGCGCCGCGCGTCCCCTTCCACCCTTTGTTCGAAGTAGGTGGGCATCTTCTGGATCCGCTGAAAGATATCCTCGGGCGAGAAACGGCCCATCTTCTCGAAATGGGGAACCTCCGCGCGATGCAGGAACTCCGCGACGGCCTTGGAGCAGAAGAGGCGCCGACGCGACGGGCGCAGGAAGCTGAGACGGATTCCCAGGCTCCGCCAGAAAAACGCCAAGGCCCCCTGCATGTCGTAGTCCTGCCCGAGTTTCGTACTCAATTCCTGGAGCGCCTTGCGCTTTTCCTCGGGGAGGGACACGAGCGCGTAGCGATCGATCAATCGGTTCGTCCGCTTCCATCGCGACCACGGGATGACGTTGAACCCCTTCAAGGTCGCCTCCATGACCATCTCCTGTCCCAGTGTCCCGCAGTGATAGGTAAGGAAGGCGTGGCTGAAGCGCGAGCCGGTGAACCAGCGAACGAGGGCGGCCCGCGGGTCCCTCGACGTCGAGAAGCAGATGTGGATCGATAGCTCGTTTGGCGTTTCCATCCGCCCATGGTAGGGACCCGGACCGATCGCGTCAATCCTGCGCAATACTTCCTTCTTGACGCGACCTCCTTCACGGATACTTGATGCCTTGTTCATCCATGGAGGCCTACGGCTCAAACCCGAGCAGCTAAAAACAACGCCACGCTCTTGATCCCCGCCACCGTCAGCAGCAGCGAGCCGAACAGGTGCACGGATGCCGTGCCCAGCGCCAGCGCATAACGCTGCTGCCCGAGCATGGCTATCACTTCGGCCGAGAAGCTGGAGAAAGTGGTGAGCGCGCCCAGAAAGCCGGTGATGAGCAGCAGGCGCCAGGCCGGGTCCAGTTGCGGCAGGGCCTGGAACACGGCCACGCAAACACCGATCAGGTAGCCGCCGATCAGATTGGCGGCCAGCGTGCCCCAGGGAATGAGGCCGCCCGGGCTGAGCCACAGGCCCAGGCCCCAGCGCGCCAGGGCGCCGAGGCAGGCGCCGATGCAAATGGCAAGTACGGACATCATGGGGCTGCAGTCTACCCGAGCTGGTGATGGCTTGAGCTGATTTAGGATAGGGCTGATGACGTAACCGGGGACGACTTTGCAAAACGAGCGCTGGCAGTTCTGGATCGACCGCGGCGGCACCTTCACCGACATCGTGGGCCGGCGCCCGGATGGCAGCCTGGTGACGCACAAGCTGCTGAGCGAGAACCCGGAGCAGTACCCGGATGCCGCGGTGGCGGGCATCCGCCATCTGTTGGGCCTGAGGGCCGGTGAGCCGGTCACGCCCGAGCGGGTGGCCTGCGTGAAGATGGGCACCACGGTGGCGACCAACGCGCTGCTGGAGCGCAAGGGCGAGCCCACGCTGCTGGTGACCACGCACGGCTTTCGCGACGCGCTGCGCATCGCCTACCAGAACCGGCCGCGCCTGTTCGACCGCCATATCGTGCTGCCCGAGCTACTGTACAGCGCGGTGGTGGAGGCGCAGGAGCGCGTCGGGGCGCGCGGCGAGCTGATCGAGCCGCTGAACGAAGCACAGTTGCAACAAGACCTGCTGGCGCAGTACGCCAATGGCCTGCGCAGCGTGGCGATCGTCTTCCTGCACGGCTACCGCTACACCGCGCATGAGCAGGCCGCCAAACGGATTGCGCAGGAGGTCGGCTTCACGCAGATCAGCACCTCGCACCAGACCAGCCCGCTGATGAAGTTCGTCAGCCGGGGCGACACCACGGTGGTGGATGCCTACCTGTCACCGATCCTGCGCCGCTATGTGGACCGGGTGGCGGCCGAGATGCCGGGCGTCAAGCTGTTCTTCATGCAGTCGTCCGGCGGGCTGACCGATGCCCGGGCCTTTGCCGGCAAGGATGCGATCCTGAGCGGCCCGGCCGGCGGCATCGTGGGCATGGCCAGGACAGCGGAGCTTGGTTTGTCTGCCTCGTCCCTTGGGGGAGAGAAGAACCTGAAACTCCCTCTCCCTCTGGGAGAGGGAGGGGGTGAGGGCAACACACAGGTCAAGGTCATCGGCTTCGACATGGGCGGCACCTCGACCGACGTGTCGCACTACGCCGGCGAGTTCGAGCGCGAGTTCGAAACCCAGGTGGCCGGCGTGCGCATGCGCGCGCCGATGATGAGCATCCACACCGTGGCAGCCGGTGGCGGCTCGATCCTGGTCTATGACGGTGCGCGTTTTCGGGTCGGGCCCGAGAGCGCCGGCGCCAACCCGGGGCCGGCCAGCTACCGGCGTGGCGGGCCGCTGGCGGTGACCGACGCCAACGTGCTGGTCGGCAAGATCCAGCCGCGCTATTTCCCCAAGGTGTTTGGTCCGGCAGGCAATGAGGCGCTGGATGAGGTGGTGGTGCGGGAGCGCTTTGCGGAGTTGGCGTGCAGGGTGGGGGGCAGCCCTCACCCTAGCCCTCTCCCAGAGGGAGAGGGAATAAAGAGTGGGCTTCTCCGTATGGGAGAGGGGAAAGAAGAAACCAACTCCCTCTCCCCTTGGGAGAGGGCAGGGGTGAGGGCCGCGCCCCAACAAGTTCAAGCGGAAGAAAGAAAAATGACACCCGAGGCCGTGGCCGAGGGTTTCATCAATATCGCCGTGCAGCAGATGGCCAATGCCATCAAGAAGATTTCGGTCGCGCGCGGCTACGACGTCACGCGCTACACCCTGCAGTGCTTCGGCGGCGCCGGCGGCCAGCACGCCTGCCTGGTGGCCGATGCCCTGGGCATGACGCGGGTGTTCGTGCATCCGCTGGCCGGTGTGCTCAGTGCCTACGGCATGGGCCTGGCCGACCAGTCGGTGATGCGCGAGCAGGCGGTGGAGCTGCGGCTCACGCCCGAGGCGCTGCCGCAGATAGCTCAGACGCTGGACGCGCTGGCCCGCGCGGCGCAGGACGAACTGCTGCGCCAGCAGGTCAGCCAGGGCACGATTGCGTTGCGCCGGCGCGTGCATGTGCGCTACGAGGGCAGCGACTCGGCGCTGGTGGTGGCGTTCGAAGAGCCCTCACCCCAACCCTCTCCCAGAGGGAGAGGGAGTGAACAAGCCGGCTCCCCTCACTCTCCCGCTGAGGGAGACAGCTCGAATCCTCCCTCCCCCGCTGGGGGAGAAGAATCGAACGCTCCCTCCCCCGTTGGGGGAGGGCAGGGGTGGGGGCGCATTGCCGCGCAAATACAAACCAGTTTCGAAGCCGCCTACCGCCAGCGCTTCGCCTTCCTCATGGCCGGCAAGGCCTTGATGGTGGAAGCGGTGTCGGTGGAGGCCGTGGTGGCCGGCGAAGCGCCACTGGAGCCGCGCCATGCGCTGCAGCCGGCGCGCGAGGTGCCGCGCCGGCCGGAAGTGAAGGACGGCGTGCGCCTGTACTCGGGCGGGCAGTGGCACCAGGCGGCGCTGGTGGTGCGCGAAGACCTGCGCCCGGGCGACGTGATCCCCGGCCCGGCCATCATCGCCGAGCGCAATGCCACCACGGTGGTGGAGCCCGGTTGGGCCGCCAGGGTGACGGCGCTTGACCACCTGGTGCTGGAGCGGCGGGCGCCGCGGACCATTCAATATGCGGCCGGCACCACGGCCGACCCGGTGCTGCTGGAGGTCTTCAACAACCTGTTCATGAACATCGCCGAGCAGATGGGCCTGCAACTGCAGAACACCGCGCACTCGGTCAACATCAAGGAACGACTCGACTTCTCCTGCGCGCTGTTCGACACCGCCGGCCACCTGATCGCCAATGCGCCGCACATGCCGGTGCACCTGGGCTCCATGGGCGAGAGCATCAAGACCGTGATCCGCGAGAACGCGGGGAAGATGCAGCCCGGCGACGTCTATGTGCTGAACGACCCCTACCACGGCGGCACGCACCTGCCGGACGTGACGGTGATCACGCCGGTGTATCTGGACGCAGAGCCCTCACCCCTGCCCTCTCCCGCAAGCGGGAGAGGGGGTGAAAACCAGGCTGACTCGCTCCCTCTCCCGCTTGCGGGAGAGGGCAGGGGTGGGGGCCGGCGCCCGCTGTTCTACGTCGGCAGCCGCGGTCATCACGCCGACATCGGCGGCATCACGCCGGGCTCGATGCCGCCGTTTTCCACCCGCATCGAGGAAGAGGGCGTGCAGATCAACAACGTCAAGCTGGTCGAGCGCGGCGTGCTGCGCGAGGCCGAGATGCTGGCCCTGCTGCAGAGCGGCGACTACCCGGCGCGCAATCCGCAGCAGAACCTGGCCGACCTCAAGGCGCAGATTGCCGCCAATGAAAAAGGCGTGCAGGAGCTGCGCAAGATGGTGGCGCAGTTCGGGCTGGACGTGGTGCAGGCCTATATGCGCCATGTGCAGGACAACGCCGAGGAGTCGGTGCGCCGGGTCATCACGCGCCTGAAGGACGGCGCCTTCACCCTGCCGCTGGACAACGGGGCGCAGATCCAGGTGGCGATCCGGGTCGATGCGAAGGCGCGCAGTGCCGAGATCGATTTCACCGGCACCTCGGCGCAGCAGCGCAACAACTTCAACGCCCCCACCGCGGTCTGCATGGCGGCCGTGCTCTATGTGTTTCGCACGCTGGTGGACGACGACATTCCGCTCAACGCCGGCTGCCTGAAGCCGCTCAAGGTCATCATCCCGGCCGGCTCCATGCTCAACCCGAATCCGCCGGCCTCGGTCGTGGCCGGCAATGTGGAGACGTCGAGCTGCATCACCAATGCGCTGTACGGCGCCCTGGGCGTGATGGCGGCCAGCCAGTGCACCATGAACAACTTCACCTTCGGCAACGCCAAGTACCAGTACTACGAAACCATCTCGGGCGGCTCCGGCGCCGGGGAAGGCTTCAACGGAACCAGCGTGGTGCAGACCCACATGACCAACTCGCGCCTGACCGACCCCGAGGTGCTGGAGTTCCGTTTCCCGGTGCGCCTGCTCAGCTACGAGATCCGCGCCGGCTCCGGCGGCGCCGGGCGCTGGCGCGGCGGTGACGGTGGCGTGCGGCGCGTGCAGTTTCTGGAGGCGATGACGGCCAGCATCCTGTCCAACGGCCGCCAGCATGGCGCTTTCGGCATGGCCGGTGGGCAGGCGGGGCAGGTCGGCATCAACCGCGTGCTGCGCGCCGATGGCCGGGTGGAAGAACTCGGCCACATCGGCCAAGCGGCGATGCAGCCCGGCGATGTGTTCGAGATCCACACGCCGGGCGGGGGTGGCTTCGGGGTGGCGGGCTGAGGCGCGCTCAGCCCTGCAGCTTGCCAACTACACTTGCCGGTTCTTCTGAGGTCTTATTTGGTTATGGACATACTCCTTCCGTTACTGCTGATGGCCGTGGGCTTTCAGTTCGTCAAAGCCCAAGCGCAGCGTCAGCGCATCGCCCTGCTGGGCGGATATCTCAGCCAGTATCGAATCGAAAAGCTGATGGAAAACCTGACCCAGGGTTATTTGCGGGCGCTGGGTGAAGAGGACACTGAGCGCCGGGCGCAAATCTGGAGCATGCTGGGAACGGCCGAGACGGAGTTGAGTGAGCAGTTCAAGCGCTTTGCCGCCGACTTTTCAAAGGTCTGGGGCGACAAGGCGCGCGTCAGTACGCTGCCGATCGCCATTCCCTACGCCGACAAGCTGTTTCCGCAGGCCAGCTTCGATCTGCGCCAAGCCCTGGCCATTCATGCACAGGGGATTGCGGCGGCAGCGGAAAACCGCCGGAACCTGTCGCTGCGCGACAAGGCCTACACGATGTCCGCCGAACTGTTCCTGATGCAGCATTCCTGCCACTGGTTCTGCCGCTCGAAAGCCGTGGCCTCGGCGCGGGTGCTGAGCCGACACAAGACGCCTTACGCGCAGTTGATCGCGTCGGTGGCGCCTGCGACCCGCCAGACTTATTGCGACCTGGTCGGCTGCTGAGCCTTGCCGGGGGTGGCTGGGGTCCAGCCGGACCGGGCAATTGGCCGTGGCGCCTAAAACCTGGTGTTTGCCGTGCTCAAAAAATGGGCGCGGTCATCGGGGCGGTCAAGGTGCGTGGCCAAGGCCTGCAGGAGGGCGTTCAATGTGGGTTGCCGCGCCGCCTCTTTGCGTACCAGGGTTTTGGCCAGGGGGCCGATGTAGTGGCCTAGCATCCGTTCCAGAAGAACGGTTTGCTCAGCGCTGAGGTTTAGCGGCGTGTTGGATGCAGTTTGCGATGCAGCCGAAGGGCTGGCGCTACTGCGTGATGCGATGGGCTTGGAAGGGGGCTGGCCCGGAAGGCTGGTGTTTCCTCGTTGGCCGCTGGTAGCCATCGCGCTTGAGAAAATCGTCGATCGGCTGCTATTGTTTTTGGAATGAAGAAAATGATCCCGCATCGCCATATCCTGGATTAACCCCGACAAAAGCTCGCGCAAATCCTGTGCATTGCCGGCTTGTGGCAAAGTCCTTTTGACCAGCACCTGGGCCAAGGGGCCAATCGCTTTGATCAGGTCGGCTTCGATCGAGCGCACTTCTTCAGGCGCAATCGGCTCGCTGACATCGATCAATTGGGTGCGCTCAAAGAGCGGCTCTTGGGAGGCGGTTTTTCCCCGCACGGCACTGGGATCCACCAAGGCGTAGATGTCATGCGAGCGGTTGTGCTTGTCCCGTCGAGGCCCCAGATACTCGAACATGGCTTCCCCGCCATTGCTGATTCTGGAGACGACGTCGTAATAAGCACGCGACGCGGTGATCTGGTTGGCGGCGGCAAAGTCCATGATGCGCTGCGCGACATTGATGCCGTCGCCCACCACGTTGACCCGGTCATTGATGTCCATCAGCATGCGCACCGGCCCCAGATGCAGGCCCACGCGCATGGAAAATTTCTGCCCGTACTTCTGCAGCATCAGGTCACGCAGCAGTAGCGCCGATCGCAACGCTTCTTCGGGATCGCCCAGAAAGCAGATGGAGGCGCCGTCGCCGGTGTCCAGCATGATGCGCGAAGAGGCACTGACGCCGACAATGGCTTTGGTGATGAGCTCGTTGAAGAGGATCTTGATTTCCACCTGTTGATCCACCGAGTGGGTGGAATAGGCCACGAGGTCCAGGAACATGATGGTTCCCATGACGTTCTTGTTCAGGGTCTCCATCGGGTTGAACGGTGCCGACAAGGGGCTTGCCGGGTCGGCGTTCAAGGCCTGTGCTGGATTGGACACCGTGGGCAGAAACTGGGTCTGCAGGTGCTCCGAGTTCTTAAAGGCCTCCCGCAGCGCCGCAACCTTTTGCGGTCGCCGTGTTTCATCGGGGGTGAGTGCCCAGTCGATGGCTTGCAGCAGTTGTTCCCCAAAAGCCGCATGACTGGCCAGGCCGACCGCCTTGGGCATGGGGTCTTCCCGAACGCGTGAGGCAGCCTCCATCGGCTTGTGGCCGGTGGTCATCCAGTACATGACGGCACCCAGCGAATACAGGTCGGTCCATGGACCTTGGTTGCCCTTGGCGTGGTATTGCTCAAATGGGGCGAATCCCGGGCTGACGATGTTGGTCAAGTCCTGGGCAATGCTGACGCGACGCGCGGCGCCAAAATCCAGCAGGACCGGCGTGCCATCAGCGCGGATGTAAATGTTGTCGGGTTTGATGTCGCGGTGCAGAAAATTCGATTTGTGCACCGCTTCCAGGCCATCCAGCAGGGGATAAACAATCTGCAGCAGATTCTTTTGGTCCAATGCCGCGTGGTTGGACAGCCAGTGTTTGAGTGGATCGCCCGACTCGTATTCCATCACGATGTAGGCCGTCTTGTTTTGCTGGAAATAGCGCAGCACGCGCACGATATTCGGGTGCCTGAAGGACGCCAGTGCGCGGGCTTCATCGATGAAGCGCTCCAGTCCCCACTGAAACTGGTCGGTCGCTTCAAGGGAGCGTACTCGAACGGACCGGTCCTCGGCGCGGACTGCCAGGCTGGAGGGATAGTATTCCTTGATGGCGACGGGCAACTGCAGATTGACGTCCTGCGCAAGGTAGGTGATGCCAAATCCCCCACCACCCAGGACCTTCTCTATACGGTATTCAAAGACAGCCTCCCCAGGCTTCAAGGCCGCGATGTCTGCAGTTTCTGCCTGCAGCGGCGGGGTCTTTTTTTCGGATAGAGACATGGGAGTTGAAAATGCCGGCCGAAGGGGGGGTGGTTTACTCGTTGCTGTCGATCATCTGCATGGCCTTGTTCAAGCTTCGCCGCATGCGGTTGAAGGCACTGCCCAACACGGCCACTTCATCCTTGCCGCCTTCGGCAAATTCCGGCACATCAAAATCCCCCGTGCTGATCTTGTCGGCAGATTGCGACATCATGCGAATTGGACGCACGATGAGCCAGCTGAGCATGAGGTTGAGCACGATAAAAACCACCACGAAGACGCCTGCCAGCGAGATCATGAAGGTCTTCAAAGCGCGATCGGCATTCAGGATCGGGATATCCATCGGGACAGTGACCACCTGTGCCCCGATGATTTCGTTGTGCTTCCAGCCAAAACCATTGGCCTCGCCGTACACCTTGATCATGCTTGGTGGGGCGTTGGCCGGCACGCTATGGCAGGCCAGGCAGGCGGCATTGCTGATTTGAATCGGCTTGGCGATATAGAGTTGGCGTCCTGTCGCACCGATGCGCTCGGATATCAACTCCTTGGTTTGTTCATTTTGGCGAAACTGCTGCACCAAATCCGCTTCCCAATCGGTGGCGCGGTCCCGGGGATTGGTCGGATTGAGAGTGGCTTCCTTGTAGCCGTAGTTGGGGTACTTCTTCTGGATATGCGTCAGTGTTTCAGTTGCGGCATAGGCCGGAACGGTCTGCGGCAGGAACACGTTGGCAAGTTCCGGGTCGAGCAGGGGCTTGATTTGTTCCACGGTGTACTGTCGTACGGCCAGTGCCGTGTCCATCATCAGACGGGCGTTGCGCACAACTTCATCGCGGGCATTTTCTTGCAGCAGCTCGCGTGAAATCAGGCTGGCGGCAGAAAAACCGAGCAAAAAGACCGTGATCAGCACCAAATTGAATTTGAGTCTCAATCCCATATTGCTCCAATCGGTTTGTGAATTCGAACTGCGCAACATTGTGCCTTATCAGGCGCGCAGTTTTCTCGCACCACAGAGCGTGTTTACTTGTCGTTGGAGCTTGCGGCCGCTGGACGGTAAGCAGCGCCATTGACGTTCAAGCCGGCTGCCGACAATCTGGCCGCACCCTTGTTGCCGATGCCCTTGACCCGTTGCCGCAGGTCGGACCAGTCCTGGAACGGGCCCTTCCTGCGCGCATCCAGGATTTTTCGCGAGAGGGACGGGCCGATGCCCTTGATGCCGTCGAGTTCGGCTTCGCTGGCCTGGTTGACATCGACCGCGGCGTAGCAGGTGGCCGCAATCAGCAGGGCTGCCAGCAGCAGCCATTTTTTCAGCATGAGTCTCTCCCCGGTGGTCGTTCAACCCGCCCGGCAAGCGCCGGCCGGTCCTTGTGCTAACGCCGGGGAGAAACGGGCCGTTGACCCGGGCTTACCCTGATGCGGCCTGGCTGGCCAGCCGCTGCACGTATTTCGCCACGCCAGTCTGCACGTCGTCGAACCGGTGGTCGCAGCCGCTGGCGCGCAGGGCGCCCAGGTCGGCCTGGGTGTAGCACTGGTACTTGCCGCGCAGGGCGTCGGGGAAGGGGATGTACTCGATCAGGCCGCGCGCGGCGGTGTCCTGCAGTGACAGCGGCGCTTCGTTCTTCATACCGCGCAGGGTATTGACCACGGCATGGGCCACGTCGTTGAAGGGCTGGGCCTTGCCCGAGCCGAGGTTGAAGATGCCGGACTTTTGCGGATGGTCGTAGAACCACAGGTTGACGGCCACCACGTCGTCGATGAAGACGAAGTCGCGCATCTGCTGGCCGGCGGCGTAGCCGCCGTATTCGCCAAACAGCTTGACCCGGCCTTCGGTCTTGAACTGGTTGAACTGGTGAAACGCCACGCTGGCCATGCGGCCCTTGTGCTGCTCGCGCGGGCCATAGACGTTGAAATAGCGAAAGCCCACCACCTGGTGTTTGGCGTTTTCAAGCTTCTGCCCCAGTTCGCGCCGCATGCGCTGGTCGAACAGCAGCTTGGAGTAGCCGTACACATTGAGCGGGTGCTCGAAGGCCGGTTCTTCGCGGAAGGTGTCGGAGCCGCCATAAGTGGCGGCCGAAGAGGCGTACAGCAGGCGCGTTCCCTGCTGCTGGCAGGACTGGAACAACTCGCAGGTCAGCGTGTAATTGTTGTCCATCATGTACTTGCCGTCCTGCTCCATGGTGTCGCTGCAGGCACCCTCGTGGAACACGGCTTCGACCTGGCCGTAGCGGCCTTCCTCGAAGTTCGGATAGAAGTCGTCCAGATCGACGTAGTCGGCAATCTTGAGGTCGACCAGGTTGCGGAACTTGTCGCCCTGGCTCAGGTCGTCCACCGCGATGATGTTGTCGATGCCACGGGCGTTGAGCCCCGCAATGATGTTGCTGCCGATAAACCCTGCAGCTCCCGTAACTACAACGCGTGTCATGGTGAAATCCTCTTGATCAGTTCTTGTTTATGGCGCGGCGAACAGTTCGTCGTAGCTCACGGTGGCGGTGCCGAACTTGCCGACCACGATGCCGCCGGCGCGGTTGGCCAGCGGCATGGCTTCGCGCAAGGGCAGGCCCGCCGCGACCAGAGTCGCCATGGTGGCGATCACGGTGTCGCCGGCGCCGGTGACGTCGAACACCTCGCGGGCCTGGGCGTTGACATGCAATTCGCCCTGGGCGTCGAACAGCGTCATGCCTTCCTCGCTGCGGGTCAGCAGCAGGGCCTGCAGGCCCAGTTGCTGGCGCAGGGCCTGGGCCTTGGCGCGCAGCTCGTCTTCGTCGCGCCAGTTGCCCACCACATGTTGCAGCTCGGCGCGGTTGGGCGTGATGACGGTGGCGCCGCTGTAGCGCGAATAGTCCGAGCCCTTGGGGTCGATCAACACCGGCTTGCCGGCGGCCTGGGCCAGCTCGATCATGTGGTGGACGTGATCCAGTCCGCCCTTGCCGTAGTCGGAAAACAGCACGGCGTCGTGCTGGGGCAGCAGCGAGCGGAAGGTGGCGGTCTGCGAGGCCAGCACCTCGCTCTTGGGCGAGTTCTCGAAGTCGAGCCGGATGAGCTGCTGCTGGCGGCCGATGATGCGCAGCTTGACGGTGGTCTGCAGCGCCGCGTCGCGCCCGAAATGCGGCGTGATGCCGGTGCGCGCCACCAGGGCTTCGAGCTTGTGGCTGGCCTCGTCATCGCCCACCACGGTCAACAGCGAGGCCTGGGCGCCCAGCGACACCACGTTGCTGGCCACGTTGGCCGCGCCGCCGATGCGCTCTTCCTCGCGCGTGATGCGCACCACGGGCACCGGCGCCTCCGGGCTGATGCGATCGACCGAGCCGTACCAGTAGCGGTCGATCATGGCATCGCCCACGACCAGCACCCGTGCCTTGGACAGTTTTTCTTTTGAGATGTTCATGTCTGTGATTCTTCAGTCAAAGCTCTTCGACGCGCCGTGCCGGATAGCTGTCCCAGGTCTGGCAGCCCGGGCATTGCCAGAAGTGCTGCTTGGCTTCAAAGCCGCAGGCGGCACAGCGGTAGCGCGTCAGCGGCTTGACCGCATGGTCCAGTGCGCGCTGGACCTGGGGGTGGAATTGCTCGTGCTCGAGTTTTTCGCCGGCAATCCACTTGGCCGCTGCCACCAGCGACGGCTCTTTTTCCAGATGCCGCACATACCAGTCGCGGGCCGTGGGGGCCGGGCCCCCGGCAGCGGCCTCCAGGGCCACGATGGCTTCCAGCACATCGAGCGAGGAAGCCTGCGCGTAGCAGGCCTTGAGCTGTGCCAGGATTTCAGGCACGCGGCCGCAGGCGATGGCCGCTTGTGCCAGCGGGCCCGCGATCAGGGGTATGGCGGCGGGGGCGGCCTGCAGCGTTTCTTCCAGCAACTGGCAGGCCGCGGCGGAGTTGTTCTGGGTGCTGAACAACTGGGCGAGTTCGATGCGCGGGCGGGGTGCGGCGGGGGCGGTGGCGACGGCCTGCTCCAGCAGGGCTTGCGCCTGGGTCAGCTCGCCGGCCTGCAGGTGGGTGGCGGCCTGTTCGCACAGGTAGTGCGCCAGGCGGGCGCTGAAACTGCCGTTCTCCGTGTTGTCCAGCTTGCGCGCGATGGCGGCGGCCTGCGTCCAGTCGCGCGAGCGTTCGTAGTTGGCCAGCAGGGCCAGGCGGGCCTGCTGCTCAAACGGCGTGCCGTCAAGTTTGAGCAGGGCATCCTCGGCGCGGTCGAGCAGGCCGGCCTTGAGGTAGTCCAGCGCCAGCGCATGCTGGGCGCGCTGGCGGTCGGCCTGGCTCAAGTCGCCGCGCGACAGCAGGTGTTCGTGCACGCGCACCGCACGCTCGTATTCGCCCCGGCGGCGGAACAGGTTGCCCAGGGCAAAGTGCAACTCCGACGTGTCGGGGTCGCTCTGCACCGCTTCGATGAAGGCGTCGATGGCCTGGTCCTGCTGCTCGTTGAGCAGGAAGTTCAGACCACGGAAATAGGCCTTGGGGGTGCGCCGGTTTTCAATCCGCAACTGGCGCAGGTCCAGCCGGGAAGCCAGCCAGCCCAGGCCGAAGGCCAGGGGCAGGCCCAGCAAAATCCAGCTCAGGTCAAGGTTCATGGGCGCTCAGGGTGGAGGGGAATTGCTGGGTGTCGCTGGCGGCCGCCTGGCGGCGGGCACGGCTGGCTGCGCTGCGCTGTTTCCACCAGCGCGGCACCATGGCCAGCACACCGGCGGCCAGTCCGGCCGCAAAAGCGGCCAGCACGACCAGGACCAGCGGGGCGCGCCATTGGGTGCCGAAGAACAAATGCACCGTGGCGTCCTGCTGGTTGTTCAGGGCGAAAGCGAACAGGGCGAAAAAAATGGCTGCCTTCAGTATCCACTTGAGCAGCCACATGAGGTTTTTCATCGATCTCCTCTGTGACGAGGTGATTCTAACGTTGCCCCCACGCTTCGGGGGCGGCCCGTCGGCGCTCAGGCCGGAGGTCGGGCCTTATTCCTTGTTCAGAGCCTGCAGCTCGCTGGTGCGCTGGTCCACCGCTTCACGCAGGGCCTTGCCCGGCTTGAAATGGGGCACGCGTTTTTCCGGAATGGCCACGCTTTCGCCACTGCGCGGGTTGCGCCCCATGCGGGGCGGCCGGCGGTTGATGGAGAAGCTGCCAAACCCGCGAATCTCGATCCGGTGCCCGCGCACCAGGGCGTCGTTCATGGCGTCAAGAATGGCCTTGACGGCAAATTCGGCATCCCGGTGGGTGAGCTGGCTGAAACGAGCGGCCAGTTCTTCAACAAGGTCAGAGCGAGTCATGGGGGAAATGGTCATGCCGGCACCGGGCCGGCATGACGATCCTTTCCTTACTTCTCGCTGCTGTCCAGCTTGGCGCGCAGCAGGGCGCCCAGGCTGGTGGTGCCGGCGCTTTCACGGGCCGACTGCTGGCTCAGGTTCTGCATGGCTTCGTTCTGGTCTGCCATGTCCTTGGCCTTGATCGACAGCTGGATGTTGCGGGTCTTGCGATCCACGTTGACCACCACGGCCGTGACTTCGTCGCCTTCCTTGAGCACGTTGCGGGCGTCTTCGACGCGGTCGCGGCTGATCTCGGAAGCGCGCAGGTAGCCGATGATGTCTTCGCCCAGGTCGATTTCAGCGCCCTTGGCATCCACGGTCTTGACCTTGCCGGTCACGATCTGGCCCTTGTCGTTGACCGACACGAAGGTCGTGAACGGGTCGGAGTCGAGCTGCTTGATGCCCAGGGAGATGCGTTCGCGGTCCACGTCCACGGCCAGCACCAGGGCTTCGACTTCCTGGCCCTTTTTGTAGTTGCGCACGGCGGCTTCGCCCGGCTCGTTCCAGGACAGGTCGGACAGGTGCACCAGGCCGTCGATGCCGGCAGCCAGGCCCACGAACACGCCGAAGTCGGTGATCGACTTGATCGGGCCCTTGACGCGGTCGCCGCGCTTGGTGTTCTGTGCAAACTCTTGCCACGGGTTGGCCTTGCACTGCTTCATGCCCAGGGAAATGCGGCGCTTGTCTTCGTCGATTTCCAGGACCATGACTTCGACTTCGTCACCCAGGGCAACGATCTTCGAAGGTGCCACGTTCTTGTTGGTCCAGTCCATCTCGGAGACGTGCACCAGGCCTTCGATGCCGGGTTCGAGTTCCACAAACGCGCCGTAGTCGGCGATGTTGGTGATCTTGCCGAACAGGCGGGTGCCTTGCGGGTAGCGGCGGTTGACGCCCATCCAGGGGTCGTCGCCCATCTGCTTGAGACCCAGGGACACGCGGTTCTTCTCGGTGTCGAACTTGAGGATCTTGGCGGAGATTTCCTGGCCGGCCTGAACGACTTCGCTCGGGTGGCGGACGCGGCGCCAGGCCATGTCGGTGATGTGCAGCAGGCCGTCGATACCGCCCAGGTCCACGAACGCACCGTATTCGGTGATGTTCTTGACCACGCCGTGCACCACAGAGCCTTCTTTCAGGTTCTGCATCAGCTTGGCGCGCTCTTCGCCCATGGAGGCTTCGACCACGGCGCGGCGGCTCAGCACCACGTTGTTGCGCTTGCGGTCCAGCTTGATGACCTTGAACTCCATGGTCTTGTTCTCGTACGGAGACAGATCCTTGGTCGGACGGGTGTCCACCAGCGAGCCGGGCAGGAAGGCGCGGATGCCATTGACCAGCACGGTCAGGCCGCCCTTGACCTTGCCGCTGGTGGTGCCGGTGACGAATTCGCCGGATTCCAGGGCTTTTTCCAGGCTCATCCAGGAAGCCAGGCGCTTGGCCTTGTCGCGCGACAGGATGGTGTCGCCGTAGCCGTTTTCGATGGCGTCGATGGCCACCGACACGAAGTCGCCCACTTGGACTTCGAGTTCGCCCTTGTCGTTCTTGAATTCCTCAATCGGCACATAGGCTTCGGATTTGAGGCCGGCATTGACCACGACGAAGCTGTGCTCGATGCGCACGACTTCGGAGGTGATGACTTCACCGGTACGCATTTCAGCGTGTTTCAGGGATTCTTCAAACAGGGCTGCAAAAGATTCAGACATTTAATTTCCTAAACCGTCTCGGCGTCCACGGCCCAGAAGCCATGGCGTTGCAGTAGCGGGATTGCTACTGATTTGGTAGCTGTTGACGGCGGTTTGGTGCGGATGATCCGCGGGTTACGTTGTTGAACCACAGGGCCGTGCGCTTTGCTGGCGCGAGGGGAGCCTTGTGGGCCGGTCAGCCGCTCAGATTTTGCTGAAAGGCTGTTTGTCCTGCCACCAGTCCAGCACCAGAGCTACCGATTCTTCAATCGACAGTTCCGAGTTGTCCAGCAGCCGGGCGTCCTGTGCCGGCTTGAGAGGTGCAACGGCACGGGAGGAATCCCGGGCGTCGCGCGCTTCCAGATCAGCACGAAGACTTGCAAGTGTAGCTGAAATTCCCTTTGAAATCAACTGCTTATAGCGTCTTTCGGCCCGCATGAAGGCGCTGGCCGTCAAAAACACCTTCAGCGGGGCGGCGCGGAAGATCACGGTGCCCATGTCGCGCCCGTCGGCCACCAGGCCCGGTAGCTGGCAAAAGCTGTGCTGCAGGGCCACCAGCGCGGTGCGCACGGCCGGCAGGGCCGACACTTTGGAGGCATTCATGCCGCCTTCCTCGCTGCGGATGGCCTCGCTCACGTCCTCGCCGGAAAGCCGTACGCGCTCACCCTCGAAGCGCACCGGCAGCCGCTGCGCCAGGGCGGCAATGGCGGCCTCCTGCGCGGGCTCCAGCGCCAGGCCGGCGCGCAGGGCGGCCAGCGCGGTGACGCGGTACAGCGCGCCGGAATCGAGCAGGTGGTAGCCCAATTGTTCGGCCAGGCGCGCGGCCAGCGTGCCCTTGCCGGAGGCGGTGGGGCCATCGACGCAGATGACCGGCACCGTGCCGGGCACGGCGGTGGTGACCGAGAACAAGGCCTCGAAGTAGTCGGGGAAGGTCTTGGCCACGCACTTCGGATCGAGGATGCGCACCGGCAGCCGGGCCGGGTTGAAGGCGGCCAGCGAAAAGCACATGGCGACCCGGTGGTCGTCATAGGTGTGGATGCTGGCGGCTTTCCACTGGTCCGGGCCGGCCGGTGGTGTGACGCGCAGCCAGTCCGGCCCCTGTTCGACCGTGGCGCCGAGCTTGGCGCCCTCGACGGCCATGGCGGCGATGCGGTCGGTTTCCTTGACGCGCCAGCTGGCGATGTTGCGCAGCGTGGTGGGGCCGTCGGCGTACAGCGCCATGACGGCCAGCGTCATGGCGGCGTCGGGGATGTGGTTGCAGTCCAGCTCGATGGCCTTCAGCGGCCAACTGCCGCGGGAAATCTCCAGCCAGTTCGGGCCGCTGCGGATCTGGGCGCCCATCCGGCGCGCGGCGTCGATGAAGCGGATGTCGCCCTGGATGGAGCCCTCGCCCACGCCTTCGATGCGCACCGGGGTGGCGGGATCGGCGGCGATGGCGCCCAGCGCAATGAAGTAGCTGGCCGAAGAGGCATCGGCCTCGACATGCAGCGTGCCCGGTGACCGGTAACGGCTGCCGGCCGGAATGGTGAAGCGCTGCCAGCCTTCGCGCTGCACCGTGACGCCGAAGCGGGAGAGCAGGTTGAGCGTGATCTCGATGTAGGGCTTGGAGATCAGTTCGCCGACGACCTCGATCACGATGTCGCGTCCGGCCGCCGGGCCGTCCCAAGGCCGGACAGCCCCCTCGGGGGGCAGCGAGGACACGTCAGTGCCGAGCGTGGGGGCCCGGTTCATGGCAACCAGGGGCAAGGCCATCAGCAGCGCCGTCAGGAACTGGCTGGAGACATCGCCGCGCACCTTGATCGGCGCGTCCAGCTTCAGGGCGGGTGTGCCGATGCGCAGCGGCGGATAACCGTCGTTGCCCAGGTAGTCGATGCGGCAGCCCAGCGGGCGCAGGGCGTCGACCAGGTCGCCGATCGGGCGCTCGTGCATGCGCGCCACGCCCGAAAGTTCGAAGTCGCCGCCCAGCACGGCCAGCGCGGCCGTGAGCGGGCGCATCGCGGTGCCGGCATTGCCCATGAAGAACTTGAGGGCCGTTTGCGGCAGGCGGGCATCGATCCCGTCGATGACCACCGTGGTGCCGTCCTGCTGCACGCCGCAGCCGAGCTGGCGCAGCGCCGCCAGCATGACGCGGGTGTCGTCGGAATCCAGCAGGTCGTGCAGGGTGGTGCGGCCGCGGCACAGCGCGGCCAGCAACAGCACCCGGTTGGAGATGCTTTTGGAACCCGGCAGAACGATGCGGCCGTGCGCGCTGGCCAGGGGCGGCAGATCGAGAAACGCGGTGGAGAACATCAGCGACGGTGCTTGTTCATGCTCCATTGCGCACGGGCCTGGCTGGCCTGTTCGATCAGCCCTTCAAGGGCTTCGCCGTTGCCGCTGGAGATCATCAACTCCAGGGCCTGCAGGTTGCGCTGGAAGATCTTGGCCTGGGCCAGCAACTCTTCGCGGTTGGAGATCATGACGTCGCGCCAGAGATGCGGGTCGCTGGCGGCAATGCGGGTGAAGTCGCGGAATCCCGGGCCGGCCAGGGACAGGAAATCCTTGGCCAGGGGCTGGCCTGAAACCGCATTCATGAGGGCAAAGGCAATCAGGTGCGGCAGGTGGCTGACGGCGGCAAACGCGGCGTCATGCGATTCGGGCGTCATCTTCAGCACGCGGCAACCCAGTGCCGACCAGACATCGATGGCCTGCTGCAATTGGGTAGGCAGGGTGCGTTCGATCGGGGTGAGGATGACCTGCTTGCCGGCGAACAGGTCGGGGTCGGCGTGCTCGACACCGGAGACTTCCTTGCCGGCAATCGGATGCGCCGGCACGAACGAGCCGATATGCTCCCGCAAGGCGCGCCGGGCGGCATCGACCACGTCGCGCTTGGTGGAGCCGACATCCATGATGAGAGTTTGCTGCGACACCAGGTGCTTGATGGCCTTGAAGGTGGCCTCGGTCGCGGAAACCGGCACGGCAATCAGCACGATGTCGGCGCCCGAGACGGCCAGCAGGGCCGAAGGGGCTTCCACGTCGATCACGCCGAGCTGGCGGGCGCGCTCGGTGGTGGAGGGCGACTTGCTGTAACCGACCACGCGTTTGACCAGCCCGGCGCGCTTGAGCGCGAGCGCGAAGGAACCGCCCATCAGGCCGCATCCGATCAGACCGAGTTGTTCAAACATGTTTCACCGCCGGGCCGCCCCAAGGCGCTCTGAACCGCTTGGCGGTCAGCCCCGCCAGGGAAATGCGGCCCCCTTTGGGGGCAGCGAATGACAAGAAGTGCATGAGCGTGGGGGTCATGGTTATTCTTTTATCGGGTAGGTACCCAACACCTTGTAGAACGCGCACAGGCCTTGCAGTTCCTGCAGTGCGGCGGCGACATGGGGCTGGGACGGGTGGCCCTGGATGTCAATGTAGAAATAGTATTCCCATTGGCCGGAGCGGGCCGGGCGGGATTCGAAGCGCGTCATGGACACACCGTGCGTTTTTAACGGGACCAGCAGATCATGCACGGCGCCCGGCCGGTTGGGCACCGAAACGATCAGGCTGGTGCAGTCGCGCCCCGAGGCCGGCGGCGCCGGCAGGGTGTGGGGCAGGCAGACCACGGCAAAGCGGGTGCGGTTGAAGGCGTCGTCCTGGATCGCATGCGAGACCACGTGCAGGCCGAATTCGGCGCCGGCACGGTCGCTGGCGATGCCGGCCCAGGCCGGGTTGGTGGAAGCCAGGCGCGCGCCCTCGGCATTGCTGGCGGCAGCGCGCCGCTCGGCATGGGGCAGATGGGTGCTCAGCCAGTTCTGGCACTGGGCCAGGGCTTGCGGGTGGGCATAGACGGCTTCGATGCCGTCCAGGGAGTCGCTCAGGCGCAGCAGGTTGTGGCGCACCAGCAGGCTGGTCTCGCCCACCACGTGCAGCGGCGAGGTGAGAAACAGGTCGAGCGAGCGCGAGATCACCCCCTCGGTGGAATTTTCAACCGGAACCACGCCGAACTCGGCGCTGCCGGCCGCCGTGGCGCGGAACACCTCGTCCAGGCTGCTGCACGGGATGCGCTCGATGCTGGAGCCGAAGAACTGCAGCGCAGCCTGTTCGCTGAAAGTGCCGGCGGGCCCCAGATAGGCAACCCGTTGCGGCGCTTCCAGCGCGCGGCAGGCCGACATGATTTCGCGCCAGATAGACGCCAGACTGTCGCTGCGCAGCGGGCCGGGATTGCCGGCCTGCAGGCTGGAGATGACCTGGGTTTCGCGTTCCGGGCGGAACACCGGCGAGCCATCCACCTTCTTGATTTCACCGACCTCGTGCGCCAGCGCGGCACGACGGTTGAGCAGGGCCAGCAATTCCTGGTCAAGGGCGTCGATGCGGGTGCGCAGTTCGGA
>Ga0210129_1000131_pt1 | contig 20462 bp, 18 predicted proteins | sample WestPond_Cattail_2_FD_185582 | JGI IMG/M metagenome (GOLD analysis project Ga0210129, IMG submission 185582) | Wetland microbial communities from the San Francisco Bay, California, USA, that impact long-term carbon sequestration -... | ecosystem: Environmental > Aquatic > Marine > Wetlands ... | reverse complement strand
AAGGCCCCGGGCGGCCAGCCCCCACCCCAACCCTCACCCAGCGGGGGAGGGCGTCAGCCGCTGACCTTCCACCCCAACCCGGCTCTGTATGGCAAGGGCAGTTTCAAGGTGTCGCCGCGCGACCGCTCGGTCATCCGCCTGCCGAGCTACGAGCAGGTCAAGTCGGACCCGGTGCTCTACGCCCACGCCAACCGCGTGCTGCACCTGGAAACCAACCCCGGCAACGCGAGGGCCCTGGTGCAGGCGCATGGTGAAGGCCCGACGGCGCGTGACGTGTGGATCAACCCGCCGCCCATTCCGCTGACCACGGCCGAGATGGATCTTGTGTTCGGCCTGCCGTATGCGCGCAGCCCGCACCCGGCTTACGCGGATGAAAACGGCAGCCATGACGGCGCGACCAAGATCCCGGCCTGGGAGATGATCCGCTTCTCGGTCAACATCATGCGCGGCTGCTTCGGCGGCTGCACCTTCTGCTCCATCACCGAGCACGAGGGCCGCATCATCCAGAGCCGCTCGGAGGACTCGGTGATCCACGAGATCGAGGAGATCCGCGACAAGGTCAAGGGCTTTACCGGCACCATTTCCGACCTGGGCGGCCCCACGGCCAATATGTACCGCATCGGCTGCAAGTCGCCCGAGATCGAGGCGGCCTGCCGCAAACCGAGTTGCGTCTATCCCGGCATCTGCCAGAACCTCAACACCGACCACAGCGCGCTGATCCACATGTACCGGCGTGCCCGAACTCTGAAGGGCATCAAGAAGATCCTGATCGGCTCCGGCCTGCGCTACGACCTGGCCGTGAAGTCGCCCGAGTATGTGAAAGAGCTGGTGCAGCACCATGTCGGCGGCTACCTGAAGATCGCGCCCGAACATACCGAACAGGGGCCGCTGACCAAAATGATGAAGCCCGGCATCGGCACCTACGACAAGTTCAAGCAGATGTTTGACAAGTTCAGCGCCGAGGTGGGCAAGAAGCAGTTTCTCATTCCTTATTTCATCGCGGCCCACCCCGGTACCAGCGACGAGGACATGATGAACCTGGCGCTGTGGCTCAAGAAGAATGGTTTTCGCGCCGACCAGGTCCAGACCTTCTACCCCAGCCCGATGGCCACGGCCACGGCGATGTACCACAGCGGCAAGAACCCCTTGCGCAAGATTACCCACGCGAGCGAGTCGGTGGACATCGTGCGCGGCGAACGGCGCCGGCGCCTGCACAAGGCTTTCCTGCGCTACCACGACGCCAACAACTGGCCGCTGCTGCGCGAGGCGCTCAAGGCCATGGGCCGGGCCGACCTGATCGGCAACGGCAAGCACCACCTGATCCCGACCTACCAACCGCTGACCGACGGGGGCTACCAGAGTGCGCGGCGCAAGAATTCGACGCCGGCACCAACCAGGGGCGCAGCGCCGGCCGTGCCTTCAAAGCCCTCCAAGGGGCGCCTGCTGACCCAGCACACCGGCCTGCCGCCGCGTGACAACGGGGCTGCTCCGGACACGGGAAAAGCGGCACGCAAGGGGCGCTAAAGCCACTCGCCCAACCCGGGCCCTGACTTCAGGGCAGATGCGCGAGGTAATGCGCCAGATCCTGCAGGGCTTCTGGCGGGATGCCGGCCAGTGCCTCGTTCATCGCCTGGGTGTAGCCGATACGCTTGCCCGCACGAAACTCCTGCAGCGTCTGGCTCAAGTAATCTTCGCGCTGGTACGCCAGCCGGGCCACCTGCTTGCCACCCGAAAAGTCGCTGCCATGGCAGGAAGCGCAGCGGTGCTGCTGCGCCAGGGCCGCGCCACGCGCCATGCGCAGTTCATCGGCCGTGCCGGCGGGCGGGGCGGGTGGTGGCGGCAATTGGCCGATGAAATCAGAAAATGCGCGCAGGTCATCGTCGCTCATGCCCTTGGCCATGGCGGTCATGACCTCGTTGCCGCGCCGGCCTTCCCGGAACAGGAACAACTGCGTGATCGCGTAGAAGGAGGGCTGGCCAGCCAGCGAGGGCACCAACGGCTGGCTGCTGATCCCGCCTTCGCCGTGGCAGGCGGTGCAGACCAGGAAGCGCTGCTGCATGGAAGGCTTGGGCTGGGCCAGCACGGCGCCCGGGCCAAATAAAAAGCCCGCCGCGGCCAGGACCACGGCGAGCTTGTCTCTCAGGCTACGCAAGCTCACTTGCCTTTGTAGCTGATGCGGTAGATGGCCCCGTTGTGGTCGTCAGACACCAGCATGGAGCCGTCTTTCATCACCATGACATCGACCGGACGGCCCAGGTACTCGTTGTTCGCGACCAGGCCGGTCATGAACGGCTCGGACTTGGCGATGCCGCCCTTGCCGTCAGGCCAGGCCACGATCACGTCGGCAGCATACTTCTTGGTGCGGTTCCACGGACCATGGCGGGCGATGAACATCGCGCCCTGGTATTTTTTCGGGAACATCTTGCCGGTGTAGAAGCGCATGCCCAGGGTGCCGGCGTGCGGGCCGGTCAGCATGGCGGGCTTGGTGTAGTCGCTGCAGGACTTGCCCCAGCCGAACTCGGGGTCGGCAAAGTCGCCCTGATGGCAGAACGGGAAACCGAAGTGCTGCTTGCCGGTCTGGGTGACGTGGTTCAGCTCGTCGTTGGGCAGGTCTTCCGACAGCCAGTCGCGGCCGTTGTCGGTGAACCAGAGGTCGCCGGTTTTCGGATCCCAGTCGAAGCCTACGGTATTGCGCACGCCGCGCGCCACGACTTCTTCACCGCTGCCATCCAGGTTCATGCGACGGATCTGGCCATGCTTGTCGTCAGGCATGCAGATGTTGCAGGGCGCGCCCACGGGCACATAGAGCTTGCCATCGGGCCCGATCTTGATGAACTTCCAGCCGTGCGGCACGTCGCCGGGCAGCTTGTCATACACCATGACCGGCTTGGGCGGATTGTCCAGGTTGGCTTCGATGTTGTCGTAACGGACGATGTCCTTGGGGGTGGCGACAAACAGCGAGCCCTTGTGGAACTCGATGCCGTTGGGCAGCATCAGTTTTTCGGCGATGGTCTTGACTTCGCGCTTGCCGCCCTTGTCCACGACGGCGTAAATCTTGCCGGCCACGAACAGCGAGCTCACGAACACCGTGCCCTTGTCGCCCTGGCGCAGGCCGCGGGCGTCGAGGATGCCGCTGGCCCAGACCTCGGCCTTGAAGCCCGGAGGCAGCTTCAGCTTGCTGACGGGCAGCTTGTCGGCGGCGGTGGGGATCGGGAACGCGGGTACCGGCGCCATTTTGCTGGCGGTGTCGTTCTTGGGCATGCCGATGGCCCAGAACGGCACCTCTTCCTGCTTGGGCGGATCGGCGGCGAGCACGGCAGCGCTGGCCAGGGTCATGGCGAGGGCCATGACCGTCGTGCCCCAGGCGCTGCGCGCACGGGACGGTTTAGGGATCTTCATTGCTTGTCTCCTGTTGCTGTGTTTTCTGTCGATTCGCTGCCTTGTGCCGGCAGCTTCAAGGTGTGACCTGGTCGATTCAAGGCCACAAGCCATCGCAGATTTAACGCTGGGGCACAACCGTCTGTCAAGCGGACAAGCCCGCCAATTTCGGCATAGCTGAAATACACATTTCCACCAGTCCGATGCCGTGGCCGGCATCAAACGGGCGGCAGGGTCTGCAACGGAAGGTCTTTTTCCTGCGCGAGTTTGTCCAGTGACTGGCGTGTCTGATGCGCAAACCAGCTGGCCAGGGCGGTGTGGGTGGCCGGCGCGAACATGGCCTTCATGTCGCCCAGCGCCAGTCCCGCCACCGCACACAAGGCCGCGGCAAAGTGCGGCTCCAGTGCGGCAACCGCCACCCGGCCGTCCTGGCAGGGATAGACCCGGTAGCCCGCATGGCCGCCCCCGACCGCACCGCCGGCCCGGGTCAGCCCCCAGGCGCGGGGCAGCGCCAGCCAGGCGGCGGCGCTGGAGAGGGCCACTTCCAGAAAGATGCCTTTGCCCTTGCTGCGTTGGTGCAGCACGGCCTGCAGCACGGCTTCGGAAGCCATCAGCGAACCGCCCATGTCCGCGAACAGGGTCGCTGGCAAATCCAGTCCGGTCACCAGGTCGTTGCTGGCCAGATAAGTCAGGTCATGGCCGGGTTCTTCGGCTGCGGCACCCGGCGCGCCCACGATGGCGACCTGGCTCAGTGCCGGATACTGCTTGTGCAGGGCTTTCCAGTCCAGGCCCAGCTTGGTCAAGGCCGAAGGGCGGAAAGAGGTGAGCAGCACATCGGCCTTCGCCAGTTCGCGGTGCAAGATCTTCTGGCCCGCTGCGGTCTTGAGGTCGGCCACGGAGATGCGAACACCTTTGTGCAATGTGTCGTAAGCCACTTTGTTGTACAGACCCATCGGATCGCCGGCCGGTGGCTCCAGTTTGACGCAGGTCGCCCCCATCTGCCGACAACGCAGGAGCGCGGCCGGGCCAGGCAGGTTAAGCGCCAGACTGAGCACGCGCGTGCCGCGCAAGGGTTGGGGAGATTTTGCAAGCAGGGCCATGGCGGCCCAGTTTACTCAAGTCCCGAAGTCCAGCGGCAGGCCGACATAGTTTTCCGCGATGGTGCGCGAGCCGGCCTCGGAGTTGATCAGGTAGTCGAGTTCGGCTTGCTGGAACTTGGCGACGATGGCGCCGTCATCGGGGAAGCGGTGCATCAGCTGGGTGAACCACCACGAGAAGCGCTCGCCCTTCCAGATGCGCTTGAGGCAGCGCTCGGAGTAGGTATTTATGCCGGCTTCGGTCTTGTCCTGGTAGTACTCGATGATGGCGCTGGACAGGTATTTCACGTCGGTCGCGGCCAGGTTCAGGCCCTTGGCGCCGGTCGGCGGCACGATGTGGCCGGCGTCGCCGGCCAGGAACATGCGGCCAAAACGCAGCGGCTCGGTGATGAAGCTGCGCAGCGGGGCAATGCTTTTTTCGATCGACGGGCCGGTGATCAGTTTCTGCCGGCCTTCCTCGTCCAGGCGCAGCCGCAGTTCCTGCCAGAACGCGTCGTCGGTCCACTCCTCGATCTTGTCGGTCAGCGGCACCTGCAGGTAGTAGCGGCTGCGCGTCTTGCTGCGCTGCGAACACAGGGCGAAACCGCGCGGGCTGTTGATGTAGATGAGCTCGTCGTGCACCGGCGGCGTGTCGGACAGCAGGCCCAGCCAGCCGAAGGGGTAGACCTTCTCGAACTCGGTGATCGCGTTGCGCGGGGCGCTGGCGCGGCAGACGCCGTGAAAGCCGTCGCAGCCGGCGATGAAGTCGCACTCGATCTCGTGCTTCTTGCCGTCCTTCTCGTAGCTGACGCGCGGCTTCTTGCTGTCGAAGTCGTGCACGGCCACGTTGCTGGCTTCATAGACGGTTGGCAGGCCGGCCGCTTTGCGCGCGTCCATCAGATCCTTGGTCAGGTCGGTCTGGCCATAGACCATGACGTTTTTGCCGCCGGTCAACTTGTTCATGTCGATGCGGTGGCGCTTGCCATTGAAAAGCATCTCGAAGCCGCCGTGAACCAGGCCTTCCTTGTGCATGCGCTGGCCGACGCCGGCTTCGTCCATCAGGTCGATGCAGACCTGCTCCAGGATGCCGGCGCGGATGCGGCCCAGCACATAGTCGCCGGTCTGGCGTTCGAGGATGATGGCGTCGATGCCGGCCTTGTGCAGCAACTGGCCGAGCAGCAGGCCCGAGGGGCCGGCACCGATGATGGCAACCTGGGTACGCATGAATCTCTCCTTGTGAACTGGTGGCAAGCTTAAGTGACGCGGGCCGTCAATGCCGGCCTGGGCCCGTTCAATTGTGCGATGATCGCCATGGTTGCGCGACAATCGCGCAAACTGAAGGGTTGCCAGAGCGCTTGCCTGTGTGAAAGGTGCACATGATTGCAAAGTCCGATCTGATTGAAGGCATGGCCAAGGGCATGGCCGTGCTGGAGAGCTTTGATACCGAGCGCCAGCGGCTCAACGCCACCCTGGCGGCCCAGCGTGCCGGCATCACCCGGGCCGCGGCCCGGCGTCATTTGCTGACGCTGGCGCACCTGGGCTATCTGGAGAGCGATGGCAGCTATTTCTGGCTGTCCAGCAAGGTGCTGCGGTTTTCCGGCAGTTACCTGTCATCGGCCCGCTTGCCGCGCTTGCTGCAGCCCACGCTGGAGCGGCTGGCCGCGCAGACCCGGGAGTCGTTTTCAGCGGTGCTGCTCAATGGCGACGAGGTGGTGATCGTGGCGCGCAGCAGCAATATCCGGCACAGTGCCGCCGACGGTTTGCCGAAGGTCCTGGCCTATGGTCTGCATCTGGGGGCAAGGTTGCCGGCCCATGCCACCTCGACCGGACGGGTGCTGCTGGCGGCTTTGCCGAAAACGGCTTTCAATGACTGGATGAAGAAACGCGTTCTTCCGCGCCTGACCCTGCACACCGTGACCGAGAACCGGCCGTTCCGCGCGGTGATCGAGCAGGTGCGGCGCGATGACTTCTGCCTGACCAGCGAGGAGCATGAACTGGGGGTGCATGCGCTGGCCGTGCCCCTGCGCAATCTGCAGGGCCAGACGGTGGCGGCGCTCAATGTGGTGGCGTCACCGGCCCGGCTGGCGCCGCAGGTGATGCAGCGCGATTTGCTGCCGTTGCTGCTGGAGGCGGCGCGTGAGCTGCGGCCGCTGCTCTGATCAGGGCGCGTCAGCTTGAGCGTGTAAGATTGAGGTCAGGCAGGCTTCCGACCCGCCGCCAGGCTTCGGGGAATTCACATAAGAAGATATCCAAAATTTTTTCGGTTTTTTTGTGCGCAGCAATCTACCCATTACGCAACGCGAATATCCCTTCCCCTCTGGCCATACGGTGGTTTCGACCACTGACCTGAAAGGCCGCATCACCCACTGCAACGAAGTCTTCATCGAACTCAGCGGTTTTTCCAAAGAGGAACTGTTGGGCCAGCCCCACAATCTGGTGCGCCACCCGGACGTGCCCGAAGAAGCCTTTCGCGACCTGTGGGACACCCTGAAGCAGGGACTGCCCTGGACCGGGATTGTCAAGAACCGGCGCCAGGACGGCGACCATTACTGGGTGGTGGCCAATGTCACGCCGGTGATGGAGGGGGAGCGGCCCGTGGCCTACCTGTCGGTGCGGACCGAGCCCACACGGGAGCAGATCCAGGCCGCAGAAGGGCTGTACGCCGTGATGCGGGCCGAAGCGCAGTCTGGCCGGCTCGTGCACCGTCTGCGGCATGGCGCCCTGGTACGGCATGACCTGTCGGGCCGGATTGGCCGGGCGCTGAACCCGACCGTTCATGCCCAGATCACCACGTTGGCACTGTTGCTGGCCGGTCTGGGCGTCGTGGCTGGCGTGCTGGTGGCGGGCGGCTGGTCGGCGGTGTCGCTGCCTGCGCTGGGCGGCTCGCTGGTGTTCATGGCGGCGCTGGGGCTGCTCGGGGCTTGGCGCTTGCGCGCCCTGACGACCCAGCCCCTGCAGCGTCTGCTGGACTTTACCAACCGCATGGCGGCGTGCGACCTTACCCAAGGTCTTGACAGCCAACATGGTGGGGTCATGGGCCGTCTGGAGCGTGCGCTCAACCAGCTGAATGTGAATATCCGGTCCGTTGTCAGTGATGCCCGCACCGAGGTGATTCGCATGGGGAATGCGACGGCCCATATTGCAGTGGGCAGCAGCGATTTGTCGGGGCGCACCGTGGCACAGGCCGCCAGCCTGGAGGAGTCTGCGGCTTCGATCGAACAGATCGCCGGCAATGTGCAGCAAACCGCCGACGCGGCGCGACAAGCGGCGCAGTTCGCCGCGCAGTCAACACAAGTGACTGAGCGCAGCGGCCATGCCGTGCAGGCGGTAACGCAGACCATGCAGGCCATCAACGAATCCTCGAAGCGCATTGGCGAAATCATCCAGGTGATTGATGGCATTGCCTTTCAAACCAACATCCTTGCCCTCAATGCAGCGGTGGAAGCCGCACGCGCGGGAGAACAGGGACGCGGCTTTGCCGTGGTGGCGTCGGAGGTGCGTAGCCTGGCTGGACGCTCGGCCGCTGCCGCCAAGGAGATCAAGCAGCTGATTCAGGACTCAGCCGACAAGGTGGAAGCCGGTACCCGCCTGACCGACAATGCCCGTGCCACGATGGAAGAAGCGGTCGATACCGCACGCAAGGTGAGCGGACTTATTGCGGAAATTCATACCGCCACTACCGAGCAAAGCGGGGGCATTTCGCAAATCAATGAGGCACTGGCGCATATCGAGGGACTGACACAGCAGAACACCACGCTGGTGAATGACCTCTCCGCCTCGGCGGCCATGCTGGAACTTCAGTCCCGTGGGGTGGCTGATGCGATGTGCGTGTTCCGCCTGAGCCCCCATGATTCCGTGGGCACTCAGGACGCGGTGGCCCTGCGCCGGGAGATGAAGCAGCAGCTACTCGTCGCCCAGCACTAGCGTGAACAGGCCCTAAACACCCAGATACTGTTCGAGCAGTTCCGGCTTTGCGTGCAGTTCGATTGAACTGCCCTCGAACCTCACTTGGCCTTTCACCAGAATCACATTGCGATCGGTGATCCGGGTGACGTGCTTCCAGTTCTTGTCCACGATCACGCTGCTGATGCCGCTCTCGCGGATCACTTCGCAGATGTGCCAGATTTCGCGGGCGACAAGCGGGGCCAGGCCTTCGGTGGCCTCATCCAGGATGAGCACATCCGGGTTGGTCATCAGGGCGCGGCCGATGGTGAGCATTTGTTGCTCGCCCCCGCTGAGCTGCTGGCCGCCATGGTTCAGGCGTTCCTTCAGGCGCGGGAAGGTATCCAGCACGCGTTCATAGGTCCAGTCCCGTTGTCCCCGGGTGCCGGCGCGCGCGGCCATCACCAGGTTTTCCATCACGCTGAGGTTGCCGAAGATGCCCCGGCCCTCGGGCACATAGGCCACGCCGAGCTGGGCAATTTCATGCGGCGCCCGGCCGGTCATCGCCTGACCCATGATGCTGACTACGCCAGAGCGCGGTTTGACCAGGCCCATGAGGCTTTTGAGCAGGGTGCTCTTGCCCATGCCGTTGCGCCCCATCAGGCCGATGGTCTCGCCGCGACCAACCTGGAAGTCAATACCGCGCAGGATGTGGCTGGCGCCGTAGAAGGTATGCAGATCCTTGGCCTGGATCAGGGGCGCGCTCATGCGTGCTCCTCGCCCAGGTAGGCGGCCTGCACACCGGCATCCGCGCGCACGTCGGCCGGCCGGCCGCTGGCAATCACCTGGCCGTTGACCATCACCGTCAAATGATCGGCCAGCGCAAACACGGCATCCATATCGTGCTCGACCAGCAGCATGGCGTGGTCTTTTTTCAGTTTGAGCAGCAGGGCCACCATGCTTTCGGCTTCGGCCACGCCCATGCCGGCCAGCGGCTCGTCCAGCAGCAGCACCTGCGGCTCGGTCGCCAGGGTCATGGCGATTTCGAGTTGCCGTTGCTCGCCGTGGCTGATGGTGCCGGCGCTGCGCTGCGCCCGGTTTTCCAGGCCGCAGAGTTCGATCGCCCTTTGGGTACGCGCGTTGATGGCTGCAGAATGGAAGGCGTTTTTCAGCCAGTGCCCAGGGCCCCAGACCACCTGGGCCGAGCGTGACTGGGCCGCCAGGCGCACGTTCTCCCACACGGTGAAGGGCAGGAAGATGTTGGTCTTCTGGTAGCTGCGGCCCAGGCCCTGGCGCGAGATCTTCTCGGGCGCCCAGCCCGTGACATCCTGCCCACCCAGCAGCACCTGGCCCGAGCTGGGCGGCAAGTCGCCCGAGAGCAGGTTGGTCAGGGTCGATTTGCCGGCGCCGTTGGGGCCGATCACGGCGTGGATGCGGTCGCGCCACAAGTCCAGCGAGACCTCGTTGACGGCGGCCAGGCCGCCGAAGCGCTTGGTCAGTTGGCGGGCCGACAGCAGGACTTCATTCATCGCCGGCCTCCTTGCGCTGGCCCGGCCGCTGGACCAGTCCGAGCAGGCCGCGCGGCGCGAACAGCACCACCAGCACGATGAAGCTGCCCATCCAGAGTTGCCAGTGCTTGCCGAGGTTGACGCTGCCGACCTGCGGCAGATCCTTCAATACATGCAGCACGTATTCAAAGGTGAACGCACCGACCATGGCGCCGGCGAAATTGCCCATGCCGCCCAGGATCACCATCAGCACGGCATGCGCGCTCATGTGAAAACCCATCAGTTCGGGGTTCACATAACCGGTCTGGGCCCCCCACAGGTAGCCGGCCACGCCCGCCAGCGCGCCGGCCAGCGTGAAAGCGGCCAGCTTGTAGCCAAAGGTGCCAAAGCCCATGGCGCGCATGCGGTGTTCGTTGACGCGAATGCCGGCCAGCGCCCGGCCGAACGGCGACCACAGCAGGCGGCGCAGCAAGGCATACACCAGCAGCATCAGGATCGCGGTGAAGTAGAAAAAAGTGAGCTTGTTGTCCAGCGCCAGCGGCTCCCAGCGCTGCGCGCCCCAGCCGAGGGCCAGGCTGGGTTTGAAGTTGACGTAAACCCCGTCCGAGCCGCCGAGCACCTTGTTGTCGAAGAACAGGAAGAAGATCATCTGGGCAAAGGCCATGGTGACCATGATGAAGTAGATGCCCTGGGTGCGCACCACAAAGAAGCCGATGACCAGCGCCGCCAGGCCCGACAGCACGGCTGCCAGCGGCAGGCTCCACCACAGGCTGGGAGCGGCGTCGGCCGGCGACAGCAGCGCCAGCGCGTACCCGGCCAGGCCAAAGTAGGCCGCGTGACCCAGCGACACCAGGCCGGTCACGCCCTGCAGCAGGTCCAGGCTCATGGCGAAGATGGCCAGGATCATCATGCGGGTGACCATCTGGATGTAGAAGTCAGACCCCACGAAGGGGAATCCGAGCAGGGCGACGAGCGCCAGGCCCAGCGCGACTTTCAAACCCCCGGGCAGGGTTTCAAGATTGGCTTGGCGGGCGCTCATTGCTTGAACAAGCCTTGCGGCTTCCACAGCAGCACGGCCGCCATCAGCATGTACACCAGCATGCCCGCCACCTGCGGCACCAGCACCTTGCCAAAGGTATCCACCAGGCCCACGAGCAGGGCCGCGATCAGCGCCCCTCGCACCGAGCCGATGCCGCCAATGACCACCACCACAAAGCACATGATCAGCACCTGCGAGCCCATATTCGGGTAGACGCTGGAGATCGGGGCGGCGACCATGCCGGCGATGGTGGCCAGCGTCACGCCGAGGGCAAACACCAGGGCGTGAATCAGTTTGATGTTGATCCCCAGCGCTTCGGCCATGTCGCGGTTGAAGGCGCCGGCGCGGATCTTCATGCCGAGCCGGGTTTTGGAGATCAGCAGGTACAGCCCGGCGGCCAGCGCGATGCACACCCCGGACATGAACAGCCGGTACACCGGGTAGGACAGGGTCTCGGTCAGCGGGATGGAGGCCCCCAGCAGGTCCGGGATGGGCACGCCATGCACATCGTCACCCCAGAGGATGGAGCGCAGTTCTTCGAAAATGTAGATCAGGCCGAAGGTCAGCAACACCTGGTCGAGGTGGTCGCGCTGGTAGAAGTGGCGGAACAGCAGCCACTCCAGCGCCAGCCCGAGCAGCACCGACAGCAGCGCGCCGCCCAGGATGGCCAGGGTAAGGCTGCCAAAGGTGCTGCTCAGGGACCAGGCCAGATAGGCGCCGATCATGTAGAAGCTGCCGTGCGCCAGGTTGACCACGCCCATGATGCCGAAGATCAGGGTCAGGCCGGCCGCCAGCATGAACAGCAGCAGGCCGTACTGCACGCTGTTGAGCAGTTGAATAAGAAAGGTCGCGAAATCCATGGGGGGCACAAAAAACGGCGGGATTGCCGCCGTTGGGGGTGGCAGCTCGGGAAGCTTAGCCGAGTTTGCAGCCCGCGCCGCTGTCGGACAGCGCCTTGGCGGCGATGCCGATCACCTTGTTCTCCTTGTTGGCGACCACGCGCAGGTACATGTCCTGCACCGGGTTGTGGGCCTTGCTCATGGTCCACTTGCCACGCGGGCTGTCGATCACGGCCTTCTCCAGTGCGGCGTACAGCACCTTCTTGTTGGTCAGGTCGCCCTTGACCGCATTGGCGCCCTGCACCAGCAGCAGGCCGGTGTCGTAGCCTTGCACGGCATAGACGTCGGGCTGCATCTTGAAGGTCTTGGCATAGGCCAGGCGGAATTCCTTGTTGCGCTTGGTGTCCAGCGAATCGCTGTAGTGCATGGTGGTGATGATGCCGTCGGCCGCCGGGCCGGCGGCATCGAGCACGCCCTCGGTCAGGAAACCCGAGCCATACAGCGGAATCTTGCCCTTGAGGCCGGCCGCCGCGTAGTCCTTGATGAACTTGGCGGCACCGCCGCCGGCGAAGAAGCAGGCCACGGCATCGGGCTTGAGCGCGGCGATTTCGGTCAGCAGCGCCTGGAACTCCACGTTGGGGAAGGGCAGGGCCAGTTCCTTGAGGATGGTGCCGCCGGCCTTGGTGTAGCTTTCCTTGAAGCCCTCGAAGGCCTCGTCGCCCGCGGCGTATTTCCAGCTGATCCAGACGGCCTTCTTGTGGCCCCTCTTCACCATGGCCTGGCCCAGCGCCAGGGTCGGTTGCGAATTGGTGAAACTGGTGCGGAACACATTGGGCGCGCACAGGGCGCGGGTGGCGGCATGGATGCCGGCATTGGGGATCAGGTTGAGCACGCCCGATTCGCGCGCCACTTTGTGGATGCCCATCTGCACGCCGGAGTGCACGGTGCCGACCAGCACATCGACCTTGTCGCGCTGCACCAGCTTGGTGGCGTTTTCCACGCCCTTGGAAGGTTCGGATTCGTCGTCCACCTTGAAGAATTCGATCTCGCGGCCGCCGAGCTTGCCGCCCTGCTCGTTGAGGGCCATGCGGAAACCGTTTTCGATGGCCACGCCGAGCTGGGCGAAGGTGCCGGTATAGGGCAGCATCAGACCCACGCGCACCTTGTTGCCCTGGGCCCGGGCAATTTCAGGCAGCAGCAGGCCGGTAGAGGCGGCACCAATGACGGCGGCACTGCGGCTGAGGACGAGACGGCGTGTGGTCATGAAAATTTCTCCTGAGGTTGCTGTGGATGTTAAAGGCTGCGCAGGGGTTTGGCGCTAGTGAAAAACCCCATGTTCGGGCAGGATCAGTGGGCTTGGAGTTCGATGCAGACAAAGTTGTTTTCGATCTTGACCGGGTAATGCGCCAGGGGCTGGACCAGCGGGGCGCACAAGGCGGCGCCGCTACGGATGTCAAAGCGGCCCTGGTGCAGCGGGCACTCGATCTCAACGCCTTCCAGAAAGCCGTCGCACAGTCTGGCGTTGCCATGGGTGCACAGGTTGTCCGTGACGTAAACAGTACCGTCGACTTTGTAGATGGCGAAGGAACCTTCGGCCCGGTCGACGCCGACCACGTCGTTGTCGGGGAGAAAGTCGGTTTCGATCAGGGGCAGCCAGGTCATAGGGGGTAGATCATGGAATTGGGGATCAGGTCGCTGTCAAACACGCAGAGGCGCGACTGGAGCAGCCAGCCGTGTTCTGCCGCGGGGGCGCGCAGCAGGAGGTCCTGGTAGCGCCCGACGTTATAGACCTGCGTCACGTCGTCCGGCTTGGTGCGAAAGACGGCATAGCTGGCGTGGGCGCTGACGGTGTGCTGATCGGCCGCGGTCACGACCGGGGCGCCCACCACATGGCGTTGCCAGTAGGGTTCGTAATACAGCGTTTCGCGAATGCAATAGACCCGGTCCTTGAGCATGCCTTTGCTCTCGAAGGACAGGGTGGCCAGCGGCAGGCCGCGGTCAAAATTTTCGCGCGCTTGCACCCGGTAGCTGCATTCATCGGCGAAGTAGTCGGGCCAGCGCTCCCATTGCCCGGCATCCAGCGTTTCGGCGTAGCGTTGATAGAACAGCAGCAGGCTGATGTAGTCGTCGGCGGACAGGCGGGTGTTCATAGTTCCATCACCCGGCGCCAGTAGTCGTACATGCCGCGAATCAGGGTCTCGGTCACCATGTGGGGGGTGTTCTCGACGCTGCGCCCGCCCAGCTCGACCAGCGTGCTGGCATCGTCGCGCGCGGCAAAACTGTCCTGGCTGAATTCGATGACTTCGCCATCATCGGCCGAGACAAAGCCGGCCGGGCCAAACAGATTGGCCTGGCGCAGTCGGCGCCGCTGCATCTCGGCGCTGTCATCCTCAAAACCGAAATGGGTCCAGACAAAGTCGAATTGTCCCGGTCCGCAAGGCTGGATGTGGCGGGTGGACACCGAATTGACTTGCTGCTGGATGATGAGGCTGGGGAAAATGGTGGTCATCACCGCCGTGGGTTCGCCCCACCAGGCCTCTGGCACCACATCGAGGAAGCGATCATCGTTGAGCTTCATGGCCTGCTTGAAGCTGGCCACACCGGCCGTGGCCTGACCGGCCTGGCCGGCATTGCCCCGGGTGGAAATCATGGCCGCGTGGCGGAACCGCTCATCCATCAGCAACTCGGCCTTGTTGTCGGAACGCCAGAGGCCGAAGGTCACGAACCAGGCATGCAGAAGTCCCGGGTGGTAGGGGTCCTTGATATTTTCCTGCATCAGTTTCCAGTTGCCCGGAATGCGTTGCCGGTTATAGCCCAGCAGCACCAGTTTGCGGCCGTCGAAGACGCGGTCGAAATAGCGGCAGATGGTCGGTCCCAGGTACTCTTCAAAAGGCTGCACCTTGGGGTCGAAGCTGGCAAACACCACGCCACCCCGGCTCGCGACCTGCAACTTGGTCAGGCCGTTCTCCTTGGGGTCGAAGTCGGCCGGCATGCCGCCCACGGTGCGGCCTTCCTGCTTGATGCCACGACGAAACGGGACGCCGATCAGGTCACCCTTGAGGCTGTAGTTCCACTGGTGGTAGGGGCACACCAGTTCGCTGCGGTTGCCGTGGCGCTCGCGGCAGAAGGCCACGCCCCGGTGGGCGCAACGGTTTTCCACGACATGGATGCCACCGTCGGTGTCGCGCACCAGGATGACGGAGCGTTCGCCAATCTTGCTGCGCTTGAAGTCGCCCGGCTTGGGGATTTCGGCTTCCAGGCCGACATAACACCAGTGACCCGCGTAAAAAAATCGCTCCAGTTCGCGCTGGTACACGTCCGGGTCGGTGTAGGCCCAGTAGGGGATGCGGCTGCTGCCGGGGTCGATCCATCGTCGCGCTGTATCAGAACCGGTCGAGGTGGTCATGTGCATGTTCCCCTTGGCTATTGACGTTCGCGCAACTTGAAGCGCTGGATTTTCCCGGTGGCGGTCTTGGGCAGCTCGGTCACGAATTCGACCCAGCGCGGGTACTTGTAGGGCGCGAGCTGGTGCTTGACGTGGGCCTTCAGATCCTCCGCGCCCACCTGCTGGCCGGCCTTGAGCACGACATAGGCCTTGGGCTTGACGAGCGCATCGCTGTCGGCCACACCGATCACCGCCGCTTCCAGCACGGCCGGGTGCGTCATCAGCGAGGCTTCCACCTCGAAGGGCGAGACATAGATGCCGCCGACCTTGAGCATGTCGTCGGTGCGGCCGCCATAGGTGTAGTAGCCGTCGGCGTCCTGGGTGTATTTGTCGCCGCTGCGCGTCCACTCGCCGCAAAAGGTGGACTTGGTCTTGGCGCGGCTGTTCCAGTACATCAGGGCACTGCTCGGGCCGCTGATCTGCAGTTCGCCGATCTCGCCGGGGCCGCAGAGCTGGCCGTCGTCGCCAACGATGCGCAGCGCATAGCCCGGCACGGCCTGGCCGGTGGTGCCATAGCGCACCTGGCCCGGGCGGTTGCTCAGGAAGATGTGCAGCATTTCGGTCGAGCCGATGCCGTCCAGGATTTCGCAGCCGTACTCGGCCGTCCACTTGCGGCCGATCTCGGCCGGCAGGGCTTCGCCCGCGCTGGCACAAACGCGCAGGTTCAGCGCTTTCTTTGCAGGCCGGCCCGGGTCGGCCAGCAAGGCGGCATACAGCGTGGGCACGCCGTAGAAGAGGGTGGGCTGGAATTTCTGCAGCAGGGCGAACACATCGCCCGGCGTCGGGCGGGTGGGCAGCAGCACCGTGGTGGCGCCGACCGCGAGCGGGAAGGTCAGCGCATTGCCCAGGCCATAGGCGAAGAACAGCTTGGCGGCCGAGTACACCACGTCGGATTCGCGGATGCCCAGGATGGCGCGGCCATACAGTTCGGCGGTCTGGATCAGGTGGCTGTGCAGGTGCACGGTGCCTTTGGGCGTGCCGGTGGAGCCGCTGGAATAGAGCCAGAAACAGATGTCATCGGAGCAGGTGCCGGCCACGCTGGGGGTGCTACTGCCGCCCTGGATCATCTGGCGCACGGTGCGGTGCGGGGCCGCGCTGCCGGTCCCGCCCACGATCACGGTCTGGAGGCTGTCGATGGCTTTGAGCAGCGGCTCGAACGCCGGCAGCAGGGGCTGCGAGACGATCAGGCCCTGGGCCCGCGAGTCGCGCAACATGAAATCGAAATCCCTGGTCGTCAGCAGCGTGTTGCTGGCGATCGGCACCACGCCGGCCAGGATGCAGCCGAGGAAGGCCACCGGCCACTCCAGCGTGTCGAGCATGCACAGCATGACGCGGCTCTCGGGGGCGAAGCCGGCCGCGCGCAGCGCGTTGGCGAACTGGTGCGCCTGCTGGCCCAGCTCGCCAAAGCTGAGCGGCGTCCCGGTGGCGGCGTCGATATAGGCCGTCTTGGCCGCGCGGCTGGCGTTGCGTTGCAGCAGGTCATGCGCGGCGTTGTAGGCGCGCGGAATTTCCACATGCGGCGGGGTGGCCGAATGGTCGGCACTGCTCAGATTCATCTTGTCTCCGTTGCTCTTTTTTTCTTGCGCCCCGTCCCTCCGGGTGAGGGGCAGGGGAACTGGTCTCAAGTCAGATCAAACCATACTCAGCGCCTGGGCCAGCCAGTCGCGGCACCAGGCGGTGCCTTCGGTTTCGGCCAGGGTGCCGGCGCTGGCGTCGTGGCACCAGACCTCGCCCACGCGCTGTGCGCCCAGGCCTTGCAGCCGCTCATCCATTTTCTTGCCGCCAAAGCAGAAGGTCTGCAGGTAGGTGCGGTCGCCCAGTGCGATGACGCCGTAGCGCACCTGGCCCAGGTATTTCGGCTGCGTGTCCAGCGAGTCGTACAGCACCCGGGCGTTGTCCGGCACATCGCCCGAACCATAGGTGGAGGTGCAGATGAGATAAAGTGCATCTTCATCCAAGACCCGGATATCCAGCCCGTCCAGCAGGCACACTTCGATGTCGCTGACCAGATCGGCGCAGTCCATCTGGATGGCCTGGGCGACATAGTGCGCGGTGCTGGTCATGGTGCCGACGAGAATCTTGAGCTTCATGTGCAATAAACTGCTTGACAACTTGGTTGTCAGAAATATACTGCATTTCTGATGCAAGTCAAACCATGAAAACCCCAACGGCGCTAAGCGAGATGGATCAGCAGGAGCAGACCACCTTGTCCGAATTGGGCAATCGGGTACGGGCCTGGCGCGCCCGCCGGGGCATGACGCGCAAGCAGTTGGCGGCCGACTCGGGCCTCTCCGAGCGTTTTCTGGCCGACGTCGAGGCGGGCAAGGGCAATGTCTCGATCAATTCGCTCGAAGCGGTGGCCCGGGCCCTGCATATTTCAATTCTGGAACTCTTGCAGGATGCACCGCGCCCGGCCCAGGCCCGGTTGCATGGCCTGTTGCAGCGGCTCGACGAGACGCAACTCGACCAGGCCTACAGCCTGCTGGGCAACACCTTCGGCCTGGGTGACGCGCAGGGACGCGAGCGGCGCATCGCGCTGGTCGGGCTGCGCGGCGCCGGCAAATCCACCCTGGGCGCGCAACTGGCGGCGCAGCGGGGCGTGCCCTTTGTCGAGCTCGACCGCGAGATCGAGCGCGAAGCCGGCACCAGCATGAACGAGATACTGCTGCTGCACGGCCAGGCCGGGTACCGCCGGTATGAACGGCGCGCGCTCTTACGCATTGCCGAGGAGCATGACGACGGCGTGGTCATGACCACCGGCGGCAGCATCGTGAGCGAGCGCGAAACCTTCGAGCTGCTGCACAGCCGCTTCTACTGCGTCTGGCTCAAGGCCAGCCCCGAAGAACACATGGCCCGCGTCGTCGCCCAGGGCGACATGCGGCCCTTTGGCCTGACCGCGCAAGGCGGCGACATGAGCGCCACGCGCGAGGCCATGGACGACATCCGCCGCATTCTTGCCAGCCGCGAAAGCCTGTATGCCCGGGCCGATGCCGTGGTCGACACCGCGGCGCGCAGCGTCAGGCAAAGCCTCAAAGACCTGGAGCGCGCCGTGCCACGGGTCGCCCAGGAACATTGAAGCGGTTTCACATCCCCCGCACCCCATTGAACTGAAGAAAGACCCAGCCCATGAATGCCATCACCGAACCGCTGCTGTTCAAGCAGGGCGAGCGCGAACTGGTCAGTTTTGCCACCCATCCCGGGCGCTACCAGCACTGGCAGTTGAGCGTGGAGGGCGATGTGGCGCGCCTCAAGCTCGACATCAACGAGGACGGCGGCATCCAACCCGGCTACAAGCTCAAGCTCAACAGCTACGACCTGGGCGTGGACATCGAACTGCATGACGCCCTCAACCGCATCCGCTTCGAGCACCCCGGCGTCAAGGTGGTGGTGTTCGAGAGCGGCAAGGACCGCATCTGGTGCTCGGGCGCCAACATCTACATGCTGGGCCTGTCCACCCACGCCTGGAAGGTCAACTTCTGCAAGTTCACCAACGAAACCCGCAACGGGTTGGAGGACTCCTCGCGCCATGAAGGCCTGCAGTCGATCGCCGCCGTCACCGGCGCCTGCGCCGGCGGCGGCTACGAGCTGGCGCTGGCCTGCGACCGCATCCTCATGGTGGACGACCGCTCCAGCACCGTGAGCCTGCCCGAGGTGCCACTGCTGGGCGTGCTGCCCGGCACCGGCGGCCTGACCCGGGTGACCGACAAGCGCCGGGTGCGCCGCGACCTGGCCGACATCTTCTGCACCACCAGCGAAGGCGTGCGCGCCGACCGCGCCAAAGACTGGAAGCTGATCGATGCCCACGCCAAGCCGCAGCAGTTCGGCGCCTTGCTGGCCGCAGAGATAGAAGCGGCGCGCGCCCGGTCCACCCGGGCCGGCGCTCAAAGCGGCATTGAACTCACGCCCCTGACGGTGCGGATTGACGAGGCCGGCTACCACTACGCCCATGTGGATGTCCAGGTCGATCGCGGCGCGCGCATCGCCACCATCACCCTCCAGGCCCCCGGCGCGCCGGTGGCCTCCACGCCCGCAGCCATCGAGGCGATAGGCGCCAACTGGTACCCGCTGCAACTGCAGCGCGAACTCGACGACGCCATCCTGAACCTGCGCACCAACGAGCTGGAGGTCGGCACCTGGGTCCTCAAGACCCGCGGCGACGCGGCGCTGGTGCAGCAGATGGACGGCGTGCTCGACGCACTCCAGGGCCACTGGCTGGTGCGCGAAACGCGCGGCGCCCTGCGCCGCACCCTGGCGCGGCTGGACGTGACCAGCCGTTCGCTGATCGCCCTGGTCGATCAGGGTTCCTGCTTTGCCGGCAGCTTCTACGAACTGGCGCTGGCCTGCGACCGCATCTACATGCTGGACCTGCCGGACGCCCCGGATGTGGCGCCCACACTGGTCTTGAACGCGGCCAACTTCGGCTGCTATCCCATGGTCAACGGCCTGACCCGGTTGCAGACGCGCTTTTACGAGGATGCCGCCACGCTCCAGTCTTTGCAGAAGCTGACAGGGCAGTCCTTGCGGGCCGACCAGTCGCTCGAACTCGGCCTGGTCACGCTCACGCCCGATGACATCGACTGGATTGATGAGATCCGTCTCATGCTCGAAGAACGTGCTTCGCTGTCGCCCGATGCCCTGACCGGCCTGGAGGCTTCGCTGCGCTTCCCGGGCAAGGAGACGATGGAGACCCGCATCTTCGGCCGGTTGAGCGCCTGGCAGAACTGGATCTTCATCCGGCCCAATGCGGTTGGGGATGAAGGCGCGCTCAAGCTGTTCGGCACCGGGAAGAAGGCGCGGTTCGATTGGAAGCGGATTTGACTTTATGAGTGAACGATTGGTTCACGACCAAGCCGGGTCTCGCCCCGGCAGGCGTGTGATATCGGGTCTTGCGCCGGCGGGCGGGGTTGGTGTCGGGTTATGCGCCCGACAGCGCACTCACTTTTCTTGCTTCGCCAAGAAAAGTAAGCAAAAGAAGGCGAGCCGGATTCGTCGGCCCTTCGGGCACGCTGCGTTGCTCAGCTTCGGCGGGGTGCGCGCAAACTCGGCTGTCGCCTCAAACATGCGCGCCCCTCGATCCGCCGAAGCTTGCGCTACTCGCCTCCTCATAACGGCGTGGGATGCAGAACAACCGGAATGCCCACAAGGACGCGCCATGGCGCGTCCTTGTGGGGTTGGGTATTGGTCTTCGGTTTCCATCGCCGTTATGAGGAGGCGAGTAGCGCAGGGGCGGACGGATCAGGGCTGGCGTTGTTTGAGCGCAGCGAGTTTAGCCAGACCCCGGCTGCACCGAGCAAC
>Ga0210129_1000130_pt1 | contig 20565 bp, 18 predicted proteins | sample WestPond_Cattail_2_FD_185582 | JGI IMG/M metagenome (GOLD analysis project Ga0210129, IMG submission 185582) | Wetland microbial communities from the San Francisco Bay, California, USA, that impact long-term carbon sequestration -... | ecosystem: Environmental > Aquatic > Marine > Wetlands ... | reverse complement strand
AAACCGCTTGCGTGTGCACCCAGCACACGACGCGCGGTATTGGCGGACAAATCATCCCGTTTTGGACTCGAACGCGCATGGCGCGAGTTATGCAGAGGGCCCCTAGGGGAAAATCCCCGTGCATTTTCCCGGCGCTTCCCTGAAGATCGCACTCATCTTTCCATCTCCAAGAGGACGACAAACCATGAATCTTCATCAACGCTTTTTCACCGCCGCCGCGGTGGCTGCCAGCCTGGCTTTGGGCTGCGGCATCGCTGCCGCCCAAGGCTATCCGACCAAGCCGGTCACCCTGGTGGTGCCCTTCGCCGCAGGCGGCCCGACCGACATCGTGGCGCGTACCCTGGCGGCCGCCATGACCAAGTCGCTCGGCCAGACCGTGCTGGTGGAGAACAAGGCCGGTGCCGGCGGCACGCTGGCCCCGAACTATGTCGCCAAGGCGGCCCCGGACGGCTACACCTTCCTGATCCATCACAACGGCATGTCCACCGCGCCGGCCTTGTACCGCAAGCTGCCCTACAACCCGATGACCGATTTCGAATACGTGAGCCAGGTGGTCGATGTGCCGATGACCTTGATCGCCCGCAAGGACATGCCGGCCAAGAACCTGCAGGAGTTGATGACCTACGTCAAGGCCAATTCGAGCAAGATCAATCTGGCCAATGCCGGCCTGGGCGCCGTGTCGCACCTGTGCGGCATGCTGTTCCAGACGGCCTTGGGAACCACCCTGACCACCGTGCCCTTCCAGGGCACGGCACCGGCGCTCAATGCGCTGCTGGGCGGCCAGGTGGACCTGCTGTGCGACCAGACCACCCAGACCACGCAACACATCAAGGCCGGCACCGTCAAGCTTTATGGCGTGACCACCATGCAGCGTATCAAGGCCCTGCCCGATGCGCCCACGCTCGATGAGGGCGGCCTGAAGGGCTTCGAAGTGATCGTCTGGCACGGCGTCTATGCGCCCAAGGGGACGCCGGCCGCCGTGATCCGGAAATTTGGCGACGCGCTGCGCGCCGCCCTCAAGGATCCGGCCTTTGTCAGCCGCATGACCGACCTGGGCGGCGAGATTGCACCCGCGTCCAAGCAGACGCCCGAAGGCCTGCGCACCTGGCTGCAGTCCGAGATCAACAAATGGGGCCCGGTGATCCGCGCCGCCGGCGTCTACGCCGACTGATGGTCGAATTTCCCTCCTAAAAAAACCGGGCTCTGCCCGGTTTTTTTATTTCGCTGCTATTCGGTCGCCGTTGCCCATGTCCCGATGTCGACGGGCGTTCAATTTTCCGCGGCTGTCCGGACGACTTTCAAGCAGCCCGGAGACGGGCAAAACTCGTCAATGACGCCCCTCCGGCGAAGAAGGCGCCCGGGCCCAGAGCGCAGTTGGGGCCCTTGACGCCCCCTAAGCCGAGGTACAAGGCGACCAGCGCCGCACAGGTGGTTTGGCCAATCAGTCGGACCATGGCAATGACGCCACTGGCGCCGCTGCTGCGTTCTGGCGGGGCACTCGACATCAATGCTTTCAGATTGGGAGACTGAAACCGTTCGGAACCGAACCCACAGACCGCCAGGCGCAGCACGCATGCCCCATGCGCTGGACGCTTCCTGCGTAAACCACGGGTGTAGGAGTGTGCGCTTGATCGGCCATGAGCGACGATAGACCGCCCCGCACCCAGCTTGCAGCGCCGGATGATTTACGCATACACTTCTTCTTAGGCGAAGAAAGTTCCAGTCAGGAAGCTCGCCAAGCTATAGGTTCAAACAAGGAGCAAACAATGAATCTGATGAAGTGGGTGGGAGCAAGTGTCATCATCATCGCTGCACATGCCGCTTCGGCGGTGACGCTGCCTGGACCGCTGGTCACTGCGCAGTGGCTGAAGGAGCATCAACAGGAAGTGACACTGGTCGATGTTCGCGATAACTTGAAGACTTTCACGGCCGAACCCCAGTTCGATGTCGACAAGAAAACCGGCAAGAAGACCCTGGTGGAAACCGGCGGCCACATCGCCGGCGCCATTTCGGTGGAGTTCGGCAAGATCCGTGAGGAACGCGTCGTGGATGGGGTCAAGATCAAGGCCCAGCTCCCGACCAAGGAACACTTCCAGAAGACCATGGACGATTTTGGTCTGAACCACTCGGACAAGCCGATCGTTATCGTGTCCACGGGCGAGTCTGTCGATGCCATGGATATGGCCACGCGTCTGTACTTCCAGTTGCGCTATTTCGGTGAAGCTTCGGGCAAGGTGGCCATCCTGAACGGCGGCGTGAACGCCTGGATACAGGCAGGTTACCCGGTGTCGACCGAGGCCGCGACCACGGCGAAGGGCGACTGGGTTGCCACCGCTGAGGGCAAGGACATCCTGGCGTCCCTGGACCAGGTCAAGCAGGCCCTGAGCAGCGGTGCCGACCAGCTTGTGGATGCCCGTCCCACCGCGCAATTCCTCAGCATCGTCAAAAACCCGATCAACAAGACGGCCGGCCACCTGCCCGGCGCCCGTTCTTTCCCGACCGATGCGATCGTCAAGCCCGTGGGCGCCGCCCGTGAGTTCATGAGCGCAGAAGACTACAAGAAAATCTATACGCAGTTGAACATCAATCCGAGCGCACCCACCGTCGCCTACTGCAATACGGGCCATCTGGCTTCGGGTGCCTGGTTCGTGTCCCATGAAATCCTGGGCAACAAGAACTCCAGGCTCTATGCCGGGTCGATGACCGAATGGACCAACTTGGGCAACCCCACCGTCGGTCAATAACTTTTCGGTTCAGCCGTATAGAAAGAAAGCGCCTGGATTGCATGCCCCCCGGCGCTGCAAACGTCAACGATACCGGAGATCAGTCTGGTTTGTGAGTTGGTTGACTCTGTCCGGACTATAGCCAAGCTTGTCAAGGCCTATGTAATTCTTCTCGGAATGGCAGGCGGCGCAGTCCAGGGCCTTCGTTTTCGAGATGTCATGCGAAAGGATGAAATACCCTGTCAGGCTTGTCGGCTCCCAAACGCCGGAATACTCCTGCGGGCGCTGTTTGAATCCCTGAGCCAAGGCCTGATCCACGTTGCCCGTCTTGAACAGGACCGGCAGATTCTGGAACAGAAGCTTTTTGGTCTTGGCATCCCGCGGGACAATGGTCGTCAGGGGTTTGAAGGCGGTGATCTTGCTCTTCGGGTCGCTGACGGAACCGATGGGCTCGATCTCCCTGGTCGCCATTCCATTGAAGAACCGGTAAGTCGGCTTCGTGCTGTAAGTGCTGTCGAAGGGGTCCGCCTTAGGCATGTACATGCCGGTCTTGGGGTTCGGCACCATGTTGACGTAATCCCGGGTCACGACGCCGCCGATGGTCGGAATATGACAGACGTTGCAGGCAACCCGGCTCAAATGATTGCTCACGGCCGGATTCTTGTGCCTCACACCGGCATGGCAGGATTCGCATTTCAGGGTTCTATCCGTGGCCTCCTTGGCCCATCCACCCGGATCATTGCCATTGGCGAACTTGTGTTCTTCCGCCTTGTGACAAGTTACGCAACTCATACCTTTGGCGACGTGTACGTCCCGCTCAGGAGAGAAATTGATTCCCCGTTTCCACCAGGGGCCACCGGCAGGCAGGGTATGGCAACGCAAGCAGGCCTCGCTGGTCGGTTTGCCGCCGACGCTGCGGGCGGACTCCAATGATCGATCCTGGGTGACCTGGAATCCCTCTGGTTTATCAGTGGCGGGGACGACCGCCCGCTTGCTGTAATCGTATTTGGTGGCATGGCAGATCAGGCAGTCGATTCCTTCCCGTTCCCGTTCCGTGGCCTTGCCAGTGACAGCGGCACCGTTTCCAATGTGGCATTGTTTGCAGTTGGAATTAATGGCATAGATGGAGCCTGGCAGGCCGCATTCCCGGTTGATCTCGCCCCATTCGCCGGACAATCCCTGGACGGTGCTGACCGGCCCAGCGAGCTTGTAGTGGACCGACTTCAATACGTGATCCACGGCCCCGGCATGACACTGCTCGCAGGTCTTGGATCCTTCATAGTTGTCGATGAGTTTTTCGTGGGACGTCGTTTGTGCCGAAACGCCAGGACCAAACAAAAGGGCGGTGGCCGCTGCGATGAACAAGTTGATGAACATACGGTTTTTCATGGCCGGGCTCCTTGCTTTCTTTCAGTACAAGAGCAGAACGATCGAGTTGGCTGAATCGCCTTCAAAGGCTCTCCGGGCTAGTTCGTCTGCAGGAAAACCAGCGTTGTCTTGCCGAGGGAGGTGACAGCACAGGACTTTTTATCAGGGAACTTCCAGGGTGAAGTTGATATTTGTCATCAATGAGGGCGGCAGCTAAGCGTGTCCAGGCGCTTTTTTATGTCTCGAGCCTGAGCGAGCGGCTTGGGCGCCTGCGCCTTCAGCGCGCTGCGGTCAGGCGGGCATCCTCGACCAGCAGGTCCACCAGTTCCCGCGCGTAGGCCGGCAGGGCATCCAGGCTGCGCACGCAGATCTGCAGGGCGCGTTCGGCCCAGGCGTCGGCCAGCGGCACGATGGCAATCGCCATGGTCTGCGCGTGGCGGCTGGCGGCAGAGCCGGGCAGGATGGCCACGCCCACCGCAGCCTCCACCATGCGGCAGGCCGCCTCGAAATTGCTGACCTGGATGCGCTGCTTCATCGGCCGCCCCAGTCCTTCGCAGATCTGCTGCAGGAAGGCGCGGATGGCACTGCTCTCGTGCAGGCCGATGTGGTCGAACGCCAGCGTGTCGGCAAAGCCGATGGCCGACTCGGCGGCCAGCGCATGGCCGGTGGGCAGCACCAGCACCAGCCGGTCGCGCCGGTAGGGCAGCACTTGCAGGCTTTCGGTCCGCACCAGCCCGGCCACGATGCCGATGTCGGTCTGCCCCTCGGAGACGGCGCGCACGATGTCGTGGCTCAGCCGTTCCTGCAGATCAACGCTCACGTCCGGGTGGCTCAGCAAATAGCGGCGCAGCACCGGCGGCAGGAACTCGCCCAGCGCCGTGGTGTTGGCATACACGCGCAGATGGCCCTTGATGCCGCTGGCGTACTCCTGCAAATCGCCGCGCAGATGCTCCAGTTGGCCCAGCACCAGCCGCGCGTGGTGCACAAAGGCCTGGCCGGGGGGTGTGAGCGTCACGCCCTGCGGCGTGCGGTGCAGCAGTTTGACGCCCAGGCTTTCCTCGATGTTCTTGATTCGGGTGCTGGCCGCCGGCGCCGACATGTGGGCGGCCTCGCCCCCCTTGGTCAGGCTGTTGGATTCGGCAATGCGCACCATCAGCCGCAGGTCAACCAGATCGAAGTGCAGGGACATGGGGGGTCAATTTTGTGTGAATGGAAGGCCCTGACAGGCCCTGCGGCAATTATGCCCACGCCCCTCGGGGAAGCCTTGACGCAGGTGATTTGATACTTTTTGTATCGAATTAATGGATGTTTTTCGCATTAATTAGTGGGCAGGTATCAAATAGAGTTGCCGTATGGAAAAGTCTCGCAATTCCGGCCGTGCGCAGCCCCAAGCGGTGCTGTTCGACGCCTATGGCACGCTGTTCGATGTGTACAGCGTGGGGCTGGCGGCGGAGCAGTTGTTCCCGGATCAAGGCCAGGCGTTGAGCGTGCTGTGGCGCGACAAGCAGATCGAGTACACCCGCCTGGTCACCACCAGCAACCATGGCGCGCATTACCAGCCGTTCTGGGACCTCACGCGCGCCGCCCTGCGCTATGCCTGCAAGCGCCTCAAGCTCACCCTCAGCGCCGAGGCCGAGCAGCAGCTCATGAACCAGTACCGGCACCTGAGCGCCTTCCCCGAGAACAAGGATGTGCTGCAGGCGCTGCGCGCGCGCGGCATCAAGACCGGCATTCTCTCCAACGGCGATCCCGAGATGCTGGGCATCGCCGTGCGCAGCGCCGGGCTGGAGGGCCTGCTCGACCATGTGATCAGCGTCGACAGCGTGCGCAAGTACAAGACCCACCCCGAGGCCTACGCCCTGGGCGAACAGGCCACCGGCCTGCGTGCGGCCCAGATCGCCTTTGTCAGCTGCAACAGCTGGGACGCGCTGGCCGCCACCTGGTACGGCTTCCAGACCCTGTGGGTCAACCGCTACCAGTTGCCCTTTGAGGAACTGGGCACGCAACCCAGCCGCATCGGCACCACGCTGAACGATGTACTGGGCTTCTTCCCCGCGGAATGACGCCCCGACTGATTTTTATTCTTTGACTTGAACGAGCGACACACCATGAACAACCGCACCCTCTGCCACCGTTTGCAGGTAGCCACCCCGCTGCATCGCTTCATCGAAGACAAGGTGCTGCCGGGCACCGGCCTTTCCAGCGCCGCCTTCTGGAAGGGCTTCGACGCCCTGGCCCACGAACTGGGCCCGAAGAACGCCGCGCTGCTGGCCGAGCGGGATCGCCTGCAGGCCGAACTCGACGCCTGGCACAAGGCCAACCCCGGCCCGATCAAGAACATGAAGGCCTACCGCGCCTTCCTGGAAAAGATCGGCTACCTGGTGCCGGTGCCGGCCTCGGTGGCCAGCGACACCGCCAACGTGGACGCCGAACTGGCCGTGCAGGCCGGCCCGCAACTGGTGGTGCCGATCCTGAATGCGCGCTACGCCCTCAACGCCGCCAACGCCCGCTGGGGTTCGCTGTACGACGCGCTGTACGGCACCGACATGCTGCCGGAGACCAAGGGCGCCACCAAGCTGAGCGCCGACGGCAAGAGCTACAACCCGGTGCGCGGTGCCAAGGTGATCGAGTACGCCCGCCATGTGCTGGACCGCGTGGCGCCGCTCGTGCGCGGCTCGCACCTCCACGCCACCGGCTACACCGTCGAAGGCGGCAAGCTGGTGGTGGCGCTGAAAGACGGCTCCACCTCGGGCCTGGCCGACACCCACAAGTTCATCGGCTACCAGGGCAGCGCCGCCGCGCCCAGGGCCATCCTGCTGCGCAACAACGGCATCCACATCGAGATCCAGATCGACCGCAGCACCGCGATCGGCCAGAGTGACGCCGCCGGCGTGAGCGACCTGCTGATCGAAGCCGCGCTGTCCACCATCCTCGACCTGGAAGACTCCGTCACCGTGGTCGACGCCGACGACAAGGTGCTGGCCTATGACAACTGGCTGGGCATCCTGAAGGGCACGCTGACCGAAGAAGTGGCCAAGGGCGGCAAGACTTTCGTGCGCCGCCTGAATGCCGACCGCGTCTACCAGGGCGCCGTGGGCGAAGAAATCAAGCTGCACGGCCGCTCGCTGCTGTTCGTGCGCAACGTCGGCCACCTGATGACCAACCCGGCCATCCTGTACGGCGACGGCAGCGAGATCCATGAAGGCATCATGGACGCCGTCATCACCGTGGCGATTGCCGTGCACGACCTCAAGGGTCTGACCAGCAACGGCGTGCGCAACTCGCGCACCGGCTCGATCTACATCGTCAAGCCCAAGATGCACGGCCCGGCCGAAGTGGCCTTTGCCGCCGAACTGTTCGGCCGCGTCGAAGCGCTGCTGGGCTTGAAGGAGAACACCGTCAAGCTCGGCATCATGGACGAGGAGCGCCGCACCAGCGTCAACCTGAAGGCCTGCATCGCCGCCGCCAAGAGCCGCGTGGCCTTCATCAACACCGGCTTCCTGGACCGCACCGGCGACGAGATGCACACCGCCATGCACGCCGGCCCGATGATCCGCAAGGCCGCCATGAAAGGCACCGCGTGGATCGACGCCTACGAGAAGAGCAATGTGCTGGTCGGCCTGGCCTGTGGCCTGAAAGGCCGGGCCCAGATCGGCAAGGGCATGTGGGCCATGCCCGACCTGATGGCCGCCATGATGCAGCAGAAGATCGCGCACCCGCAAGCCGGCGCCAACACCGCCTGGGTGCCCTCGCCCACTGCCGCCACGCTGCACGCGCTGCATTACCACCAGGTCAATGTGGCCGCGATCCAGGACCAACTGGAAAAGCAGGCTACCGGCAAAGGCGCGCAAGCCCAGGAAGAGAAACTGCTCACCGGCCTGCTGACCATCCCCGTGGCCAGCAAACCGAACTGGACGGCGCAGGAAATCCAGCAGGAGCTGGACAACAATGCGCAGGGCATCCTGGGCTACGTGGTGCGCTGGGTGGACCAGGGCGTGGGCTGCTCCAAGGTGCCCGACATCCACAACGTCGGCCTGATGGAGGACCGCGCCACGCTGCGCATCTCCAGCCAGCACATCGCCAACTGGTTGTTGCATGGCATTACCAACGAGGCCCAGGTGCGCGCCACCTTCGAGCGCATGGCCGCCGTGGTGGACCAGCAGAACGCCGGTGACCCGTTCTACAAGAAGATGGCCGGCAATTTCGAGACCTCGTATGCCTACCGCGCCGCGCTGGATCTGGTGCTCAAGGGCCTGGTGCAGCCCAGCGGCTACACCGAGCCCTTGCTGCACGCCTGGCGGCTGAAGGTGAAAGCGGCCGCCTGATACGGCAATTGCCATTATTTCAATCGCTGCTTACGCCCGTTCTTAAACCGACCGGGAATCCATTGGGCCAAGCAATAACGGCACCTCAGGGTGCCGTTATTATTTTCAGATGATGCTGCCGGAACGAGGTCCGGAGGAATCGGGACGCTTGGCGCAAGTTGCGCGGATTCAGCGCGCTCATACGCTGTGCGCTGTGCGCAGAGTGCAGAGCCCCTTGATCTGGGCGAGGGCCCGGGAAACAGGCCCATTGAGTTCATTGAGCGAGGCATCCAGTGCGGCGCTGTAGTTGTTTGGCAATAGTGCAGTGCCATGGCCGCCACTCAGCAGATGTTTGCAGTAGTCGGGGTGGCCCACAAAACGTAACACTGCCGATCTTGCGGCGAGATCGGTCTTGGTGGGTGCGTCCATGTGTTGAGCATGGGCGGCGAGTGCCATCGCGGCAAGAGCTATCGAAACGAAGAGCTTGTCCATGGTGAACCTCCTTGGCTGACTTATCGAACTGATGAAGAGATCGAATCGATCGCTGCAATTCCGTCGTGGAGTGAGACTAAGTCTTTTCTAGAAAAGATCAACGCCATGAGATCCACTTGAGTTTCGTCAACGTGGAGAAAGTCACGGAGATACTCACTCGAGTTTCGTTAATGTGAAATAGGCCACAACAACTTCACCAAGGCCAGTCATAAAAAATCCACGGCGCTGTGAACAGGGATGGTGCCCGACAGGAATTGCCGCGACTTGGCAATCGGATGGTCGGATCCGGCTCAAGTGTCAATAAAAACGGCACCTGCGGGTGCCGTTTTTTTTCGGGCTCGCTATTTGCCGGCCGACCTGGTGCCAACGGTCGCGTTCGCCGCCGCCACCCGGGCCATGTTCAGCTTGGCCAGCCGCGCCAGGTTGCCGCCGCTGGCCTCGCCCAGATTGAATGTGACGGTGGCCGCGGCCCAGGGGCCGCTGACGCGCATCGGGATGCTGATGCCCGACAGCTCGGACAACTCGCCGGCACTGCCGCGCCTGAGGCCGGGCGCAACGGTGGTGCCGAGCTGGTAGTTGAGTTGGCCCCCATCGAGCGCGATGTCGCCTTCGCCCTTGCTGATGACGGTGGGCGACCTCAGCAGGAAATCACTGCTGTGGGCCTGGCCTTGCGCGATGTCGAAGCTGGATTTCAACTCCGTGAAGGCCGTGCTTTCGGTCAGCTTGGTGCTGGCGCTGCGTTCAGCGTCCTTGATACCGAGTTGATCCTTGCCTGCCACCAGGGCTTCGGCCAGATGGAGGCCCGCCAGCGAGCCGCGGGCCAGGGCCAGGCTGGCATGGCCCTTGAGTGATTGGCGCAGCTCCCCCAGGTTGTTGCCCTCCGCACTCAGGTCGAATGCCAGGTTGCCCTTGCCGGCCAGCCGGGCCTCGCCGGGCAGGATGTCGGCCAGCAAGGCATCGACTTGCACGCCGCTGAGTTTCTGCCTGAAGGTGAATTGGGGGATGCCCGACGCGGCCAGGCTGAAGCTGCCCTGCGCGTCGCCGCCGTAAAGATCGGCCTCGAGCGGTTCGATCGCCAGGAGGGAAGAGTCGGCCCTGATTTGCGCCAGCAGATGGCTGGTCTTCAATTTGGCCAGCTTGAATTCATCGCTGCGCAGCTTGCCGCGCAGGTTCAGGGTCTTGAGGCCACTGAGATCGAAGGGCAGGGCCTCGTCCTGAAACCGCCGGGCCCAGTCGCTGACCAGGTAGCGGTCCAGATCCAGCGTGTTGACCGCCACGTCAAAGGCATAGGCCGGCGTCTTGAAGTCCTGCAGTTGCACGCTGCCGGTGAAATCGCTGTCGTCGATGCGGGTCTTGAAGTCGAGCCGGATCTCCTGCGCCGGCCAATTGGCCAGCAGCTTGCCGCTGGCGCTGGCGTTGAGTTTGCCCACCAGCAGGGGATGGCTGCCGCTCCAGTTGCCCGCCAGGGCGTCGAGCTGCAGTTGGCGGGTTTCGAAGTCGAAGCCCAGGGGGCTGTTGAATTTGCCCTGCAGCGCACGGTCACCCTGGGTCAGCTCGAAACTGGCCAGCACGTTCGCGCTGCGGAATGTTTTGCTGTCGGCGTCGAAGGCCGGCACCTCCAGCGCGGCCGTCAGGTTTTTGTTCTCCGGCAACCAACTGGCGCCCAGGGTCAGTGCGGTTCCATGCCACTGGTCTTTGTCCAGTTTCAGCTTGCTGGCGGCCAGGCGGGCTTCAAAATTCTGCTGTTCCAGCTTGCCTCTGGCAGAGGCGCTGAATCGGTTCAACTCCAACTGCTGCGTGGCCGGCTGGGCGATGAGAGAGCCGCGAAAATCCAGCGTCAGATCGTTGAGGCCGACGGCCTCGCCTTGCGCCTGGCCCTCGAAGTTGGCCACTTCATAACGATGGGCAGTGCGGTCGTACAGCACATGACCGTTGAGCTTGACCCTGGCATCCAGGCGCGGCTGATTCGACTCCAGGCGGAAACTGGTGCTCACCTTGCCGGCGGTGGCGTCTGCCAGCCGGCCGGTTTCAAGCTCCAGATCGTGCAGGTTCAGGGCCATGTTGCTGGCTTCGTCCTGGAAATTCACGGACGAATCCATGATGCGGATTTTTTCCACCTCGAACTTCACATCCCCCAACTGATCGGCCGTCACCAGCAAGTCGTCGAAATTGGTGCTGCCATTTTTGTGCCGGATGACGTTGGCGTGCAGGCCATCGAGAACGACGCGCTCGACCTGCAGTTGCAGGCGCAACAGCGGCCACCAGGCGACATAGAGCCGCGCGTTCTCAACCGAGGCAAATTTCTGGCTGCCGTTGCGCTGGCTCAGGCTCATCTTGCCGGTATCCAGGCCGAGCTTGGGGAAAAACGCCAAATGGATATCGCCATCCAGCACCAGGTCGCGCTGCTTGTGCGTTTTGACGTAGTCCACGATCTGCGACTTGAAGTCGTTGGCGTCCAGCAGATAGAAGGCCAGGCCGATGGCACTCGCGAACAGTGCCAGCACCAGCAGCAGCCCGCCCAGTGCATGGCGCCAGTGCTCCTTGGCATAGCCTTCGGCAAAAGGCAGTTTGATCGGCGACACGTAGGACAGGGTCATCCCGGTCACCCCGTACAGACCGAGCAGCGCCAGCTTGAAGGAGCCGGCCTTGGCTGGTGATTCGCCTGGAGCTGGCGGCGGCGTTTTTTTGCTGGGTTTCTTCATGGGGGTGTCCGCTGGATCGAACATTCTTCCTCACCCGGCCCGATCCATGTGTAAGTTGTCGTAACGATGGGTGCGTAGAATGGCCGCACACAAAACCGGGAGACCCGCATGCTGGAACGCTATTTCCAACTCTCTGCGCATGGCACCACCGTCAAGACCGAGCTGCTGGCCGGCCTGACCACCTTCCTGACGATGGCCTACATCATCTTCGTCAACCCGGACATCCTTTCCGCCGCCGGCATGCCCAAGGACGCGGTCTTCGTGGCCACCTGCCTGGCTGCGGCGCTGGGCTCGGCCATCATGGGCCTGTATGCCAACTACCCCATCGCGCTGGCGCCCGGCATGGGCCTGAACGCCTACTTCGCCTTTGCCGTGGTCAAAGGCATGGGTTTTACCTGGCAGGTGGCGCTGGGCGCGGTGTTCATCTCGGGCCTGCTGTTCATTGTGGTCAGCCTGTTCAAGCTGCGCGAGGCCATCGTCAATGCCATTCCGCGCTCGCTCAAGTTCGCCATCTCGGCCGGCATCGGCCTGTTCCTGGCCATCATCGCCCTCAAGAACGCCGGCCTCATCGCCGCGCACCCGGCCACTTTCGTCACCCTGGGCGACCTGCACCAGCCCGGCCCGGTGCTGGCGGTGCTGGGCTTCTTTGTCATCGTGGCGCTGGAGCAGCGCAAGGTGCCGGGCGCCATCATCATCGGCATCCTGGCCGTCACCGTGGCAGCAGTCGTGGCGGGGCTGACTCCGTTTGGCGGCATCGTGGCCGCGCCGCCCTCGATTGCGCCGACCTTCCTGCAGATGGACATCGCCGGTGCGCTCCACGCCGGGCTGCTGACCGTGATCCTGACCTTCTTCCTGGTCGAGCTGTTCGACGCCTCGGGCACGCTGATCGGCGTGGCGCATCGCGCCGGGCTCTTGGACCAAGACGGCAAGCTGCCGCGCCTCAAAAAGGCGCTGCTGGCCGACTCCACCGCCATCGCCGCTGGCGCCGTGCTGGGCACCTCGTCCACCACCGCCTACATCGAGTCCGCCGCCGGCACCGCCGTGGGCGGCCGCACCGGCCTGACCGCCGTCACGGTGGCAGTACTGTTCCTGGCCGCGCTGGTGTTCGCACCGCTGGCCGGCACCGTGCCGGCCTACGCCACCGCGCCGGCGCTGTGCTACGTGGCGGTGCTGATGCTGCGCGGCCTGAGTGAGATCGACTGGGACGACCTGACCGAAGCCGCCCCGGCGGTGGTCACCGCCATCACCATGCCGTTTACCTTCTCCATCGCGCACGGCATTGCGTTTGGCTTCATCTCGTACGCCGCCATCAAGCTGCTGGCCGGCCGGGTGAAGGAACTGCCGCCGATGGTGGCGGTGATTGCGCTGGTGTTTGTGCTGAAGTTCGCGCTGCTTTGAAGCATGAGCCGTATCGTTTTTGATCTGCCTGAAAAGTTTGTCTTCTCCACGGAGATGCAGATCTACATCAGCCACGTCACCCAGGGTGGTCACCTGGACAATGCGCAGTTGCTGACGCTGGTGCCCGAGGCGCGGCTTCGCTTCTTTCGCTGGCTGGGCTATACGGAGGCCGACGTGGATGCGCTGACGGCGGCTTAGCCTGCGCCGGCCAATGCGCCCGCCAGCTCGCGCGTCAGCACGGCGGCCGGCACCACTTGGCAGCCGCTAACGTTCTGCCCCGCCCACAGGGGCGAAAACTCGCCGCTGCCCAGACTTTCCGCCTTGGCACGCAAGGGGCCGATGGCCGACGTCGCCAAGGGAAACGCCGGGGCGGCGGCACTGAGGGGCCCCAGCTCCTTAATGATGCGGTTCACGATGCCACGCGCCGGCCGCCCGGTGAAAATATTGGTGAGCACCGTCACGCGGGCCGCCTCGTTTTGCAGGGCCGCGCGGTGCAGCGGGCTCGTCGTGGCTTCGGGACACAGCAGGTAGGCCGTGCCGACTTGCACGCCGGCCGCGCCCAGGGCCATGGCGGCCGCGACGCCCTTAGCATCGGCAATGCCGCCCGCGGCGATGACCGGAATGTTCACCGCCCGCACGATCTGCGGCACCAGCGCGAAGGTGCCGACCTGGGTGCTGAGATCGTCCGAAAGAAACATGCCGCGATGGCCACCCGCCTCCAGCCCTTGCGCGATGACGGCATCGACACCCTGCGCCTGCAGCCAGCGCGCTTCGTCCACGGTGGTGGCCGAAGACAAAATCTTGGCGCCCCAGCTGCGCACCCGCGCCAGCAACTCGGGCGCGGGCAGGCCGAAATGAAAGCTCACCACGGCGGGCCGAAACTCGGCCAGCAGCTCTGCCGCTTCGGCGTCAAACGGGCGCCGCCCCGGGCCTGCGGGAATGGCGGTGACATCAAGGCCGAACTGCGCGTAGTACGGCGCCAGCGTGGCCCGCCAGCGCGCTTCGCGTTCAGCACTGGGCGTGGGCGGCACATGGCAGAAGAAGTTGACGTTGAACGGTTGCGTGGTCTGCGCGCGAAGGGCCGCCAGCTCCTGGCGCAGTGCGTCCGCACCGAGCATGGCGCAAGGCAGCGAGCCGAGCCCGCCCGCGTTGGAGACGGCGACGGCGAGCCCGCTGCCTTGCACCCCCGCCATGGGGGCCTGAATGATCGGCAGATCGATGCCAAGGAGTTGGCGCAGGGTCATGGTGGAGTACTCACTTCTGGTTTCGGGCTGACCGGCTTTCTCTTCCAGAGGAAATACCAAGCATACAGTGCCACCAGCAACAGCACGTTCGGGAAAAAAATCAACGGGTCGCTCCAGGGGACGCCGTTGACGCGTGCCTCGGAGAGCGGCCACAGGAAGGGCGTGGGGAAAAATGCTTCGCTGTGCGTGAAGATGTCCACCGCAATGTGCAGGCCCCATGCGCCCAGTTCCATGAACGGCTTTCTGCGCACGATCCAGACCAGCACGAACACGGCCACGAACACCACCAGGCTGTGCGTCGCGTTGTAGAGGGTGTGCACATAGGTGGGAATGAGCGAGGGGTCCGGCGGGTGGCCGAGACCATTCAGGAAATCCAGCCCGTGCGCCAGCAGGCCGTTGGCGAACACCAGCCCGAACGAGAACAGATCCGGCGCCGTGCCGATCAGGAACGCGGTCCAAAAGCTCCTGCGGCTGGCGCGACCGAGCGCGATGCCACCCCAGAGTCCGTGTGAAACGATGTCCATGCGACGACCTCTAGGGCCAAGCCATCCACAAAATCGATAAGCCCGACACCAGCATCACGCCCTCCATCAACTGCAGGAAGCGCTGCTCGGGCAGCTGCAACACCAGGCGCTTGGACAGGGTGGAGCCGACCAGCACGAAGACGCCGATCAGCAGCCCTTGCCCGATGGCGCGGCTGTCGATGACGCCGAGTTGATGGAAGGTGATGCCCTTGGCCAGGAAGAGCGTCAGTGAACTGGCGGCCTCGGTGCCGATGTAGGCGCCCTTGAGCAGGCCGAAAGCCAGGAAGAACGGCGTGTTGATGGCGCCGGTGGAAGCCACCAGGCCGGTGAGGTAGCCGATGCCCGCGCCCACCAGCGCCATGTGAAAAAGATTGGGACGAAAGCTGAGCTTGCGCAGCCAGCGGCGCACCGGAATCATCAGTAGCAAAAAGCAGCCCAGCATGATCTCGATCAGGCGCGCGTTGAACTGCACCAGCGTGTTGGCGCCCAGCACCACGGCGGGAACGGCTGTGAGGCTATAGGCACCGCACAAACGCCAGTTAATCTCACGCAGCCACAGCACCACACGCGAGAAGTTGGCCACGATGGCCACCAGCGCGATGATCGGTACGGTCTGCATCGGGCCGTAGAAGTGCACCAGTGGCGGCATCAGCAAAATGGTGGTGCCAAAGCCGATGACGCCGCCCAGCACGCCCGCCACCAGGCCGACGGTGCAGATCAGGAGGGTGGGCAGGAGCAGTTCGCCCATCGCTTAGCCGAGAAGCGCCAGCGTGCGGCTGTCGCGCTCACCGCCGCAGTACTGGTCGAGCACCTGCTGGAACACCGGTTCCTGTTCGGCGATGGCGGCAAACAGCGTGGCGCAGGACTTGAGCTTCATGGCATCGATGGCGCCAAAGATGGCCAGCGCGCTCAAGCCCGGCTGTGCCAGCAACAACGCCATGCAATGCCGCAGGCGCGTGCCGAGCACGGGATGCTGCAGGTAATCCAGCGCCTCCTGCCGCGACGCAATGCCATAGTGAGCGGCCGTGGCGCTTTGGCCCAGACCGCGCAACTGCGGAAAGATGAACCACATCCAATGGCTTTGCTTGCAGCCGGCTTTCAGCTCGGCACAGGCCGCCTCATAGACCGGCGCCTGCGCATCGAGGAAACGTTGCAGGCTGTCCATGGTGTGCGGCTGAGGCCTTCAGGTGGCAGCGGCATCGCGGCGGCCCATGCCGCCATACAAATCAAGGCAACGTTCGAACCAGCCGTGCACCAGGTCGTCTTCCGCCAGCAGCTTGAACGGGCTGCTGATGCGCGCCCACTGGAAGCCGCCGAAGGCCAGGTAGTCGGCGTAGCAGGGTTTCTCGCCGCCGACAAAGCCATGGCTGCCCACCGCCAGGCGCAGCGGCTGCAGCGACTTGCGGAAGGCGTCCACGCGCTCTTCGCGGCCGGCCTGCACGTCTTCCAGCGTCTTGTGGAACTGTTTTTCGCGCGAGGCGCGGAAGTAGGCCTGGTCGGACGGCTCCAGGCTGTTGTGCAGGTCCAGCAGGATGAGGCGGGCGATGCCCGCATGCACGGTGGTCTGCACCCAGTACTGGAAGAACTGCGTCACATGGCCGTCGGTGCCCGGTGCGATCAGGCGCGGCGTGCCGGGGAAGGCCTGGTCCAGATATTGCACGATGGCCCAGCTGTCGGTGACCAGCCGGCCGTCATGCTCGATGCTGGGGATGGTGAGCTTCTGCTCCGGGCTGATGTCCTTGATGGTGCCGAACAGCACGTCGCGCACTTCGAAATCAAGGCCCTTGTGCGCCAGCGCCATGCGCACGCGCCAGGAGTTGGGGCTGAAGTGGGTTTTGTTGCGGTTCACCAGATCGTAGAGGACCATGCGAGTTATCTCCTGAAATTATGTTGTTGCATGCTACCAATTTGGTAGCGGACTATTTCCCACCAAGGACCATGATCGGCTTCAATGCTGAACCGCCAGCGGTTTGCCCGGCTGCAGGCTGTGCCGGACGAACAGCAGCAGGCACACGCCCAGGAAGGCCGCCAGCACGTACTGATAAGGCTTGTTGATGGCAAAGCCCATCTCGTCGCTCACCAGCACGTACAGGCAATACAGCCCGAAGACGGCCACGCCGCGCATGAGCCAGCTCTGCGGCCGCAAATACGGCGCCTTGATGCGGCTGCACAGCCAGGCCCCGCTCAGGCCGCTGAAGAGGCCCAGCGCCGCCCCCACCGACACATCCGCCGGCCAGTGCGCGCCGACGGCAATGCGCGACAGGGCGACGCCGAGCGCCACCCCGAACAGCCAGAGAAAACGCAGCCGGCGCTGCGGTGCCAGCGAGAAATAGATGGCCGTGGCGGCCGCAAACGCCGTCAGCGCATGCCCCGAGGGCATGGCCGCCACAAACAGCGGCTCCCCGATGACATGAATGCCCCCCTGCGAGCCCAGCACTTCGAGCGGACGCGGGCTGTAGGCCCACATCTTGCCCAGCCGGGTGAGCAGGCCCGCCAGCGGGGCGGCACACAGCCAGGCCACGATGAGGTGCGGCGAGCGCCACAGCGCGGGCGACGTCAGCGCGTACACCGCCCAGCCGGTGCCCAGCAGCGAGAACAACGACCAGACGATGTCGGGCACCACCATCAGTTGCCGGTTGAGGACAAAGAACACCGACGGTTCAAACAGGCCGAGCCACAGCGGCGCCGTCACGGCCGCCACGATGAAGGGCAGCGCCCAGTGCCAGGGAGCAATGCGGGGCGAGGCGGGGCGTGAATCAGGGGTCATGAAAGAAGATTGTAGATAGTGCACAGCCAGCTCAGGGTTCGTCCCAGCGTTTCGGCGCGGGATGGCCACCCCAGTGGCTGCACCGGTAGAAGCTGAAGCGGGCCACCGGGCGCCCCGCGCGTTCAATGGCCAGGGTGTCCAGCGGCGTGCAACGCTGGAACCGGCCCTCGCCCACGGGCAGCTTGTAGGCCATCTGCGACCAGTCCATCAGCAGGGCATCGGCGCCCACGGGCAGATCGCCCGACCAGAGCGAGAACTGGTCGAACGCCGGGTCCAGCACATGCACCGGCAGCGGCCGGGCATACCAGGCCAGGCGGCTGGCCAGCGTCCAGTTCTGCACGGCCAGGTGGCTGAGCTGGTGTTGGCGCGCCAGTTGCTGCGCCTTGCGGCCCGCCGTGTCCCAGCCGTAGAAGTCAGCGAGGGGATTGATGGTTTCGGGCTGCGCGCCGCTGCTGCGCAGCCAGGTCGGGCCGGCCGTGAGCATGAGGCCATAGAGCGCCAGACAGGACAGCACCTGCACGCTGCCCAGCACCCAGATCAGGCGGCGCCGGCCGCTGGACCAAAGCGCCGCCAGCCCCACGCCCGCAAAGGGTGCCAGCGCCACCCAGGCCGGCGCCGTCCAGTGCGGCAGGCCGGAGCCGCCACCCGACAGATACATCAGCACACCGAAGGGCAGGGCAAAGAAACCCAGCAACCCGCCTTGCGGGCTGCGCAGGCGCACTCCGCCCCCGCTCATCCGCGCCCGGCGCAGGCCCAGCGCACCCCAGGCCAGCAGCGGGTACATCAGCAACTGGGCCAGCATGAACAGCACGACTTGTGACCCCTGCCACTGGCTGCCCGCGCCATGGTGGAGTTGGTAGGTGAACGAGATCCAGCCATGCTGCGCATTCCAGACGAAGACCGGCAGCACCAGCCCGACCGCCAGTAACAATGCTATCCAGGGCGCAGGCCGCAGCAGCAGGCGCCAGCCGTGCGCGGCGAGCAGACAGGCCAGCACCGGCAGCGCCACAAAAATCGCGGTGTATTTGCTCAGGCCCGCCAGTCCCAGCAGGGCACCGAGCAGCAGCCAGGCGCGCAGGCGCTGCACTTGCGCCCCATCGAGCATGCGCAGGGTCTGCCAGAGGGTGGCGGCGGTCAAAGTCATCAGCAGGGTGTCGGGCAACAGGCCGATGCCCAGCACATGCAGCACCGGCGCCAGGCTGAAGGCGCCGACGGCCCACAGCCCGGCGGCATCGGCCGCACCGGCCGCCGGTGCGAACACCTCCTGCAGGCGCCGGCCGCAAGCAAAAACGAGCAGGCCGGTCACGACCCATAGCGCCTGCGGGATCAGCCGCAGGAGGCCGTCCGGCGCATTGAGCGCCACCAGCGGCCACTGGATCCAGCCCACCAGCGGCGGGTGGTCGTAATAGCTGAGGTCGGGATGGGCGGCGTACAGCGCGTAGTGCGCTTCATCGCCCGACAGGCCCAGCGCCCAGCCCAGCCCGAAATGCAGCAGGGAGTGCCCGAGCAGGAGCAGGGCCAGCACGGCAGTGGAGCGGGAAGTGGAGGGCAATCCGGTCAGACGCAACAAGAACGAGGGCCAAGTCTAAACCAGCCCTCACCCCTGCCCTCTCCCAGCGGGAGAGGGAGCGAATACCTTCTTATCCCCTCTCCCGCTGGGAGAGGGTTAGGGTAAGGGCTCTGCGAGCTAAACTGGAGGGCCGGCCACCTTCATCATGTCCCACCTCCCCGACCCCACCCTCTGCCCCCTGTGCGGCCAGCCCAACCGGTGCGCGATGGAAGTGGCGCGTGAAACCGGCACGCCGCAGCCGCCGTGCTGGTGCAGCACGGTCCAGTTCACACCCGCCCTGTTGGCACAAATCCCCTCCGAAGCACGCGATCGCGCCTGCATCTGCCACCACTGCGCCACCCGGGAGACCACCCCATGAGCCGTACCCATCAGGAACAGCAACAAGCCCTGCGCTCCACCTGGGTCAGCGTCTGGATCAACGTCCTGCTGGCCAGCACGCAGGTGGTCATCGGCTATTTCGCCCGTTCGCAGGCCCTGATCGCCGATGGCGTGCATTCGCTGTCCGACCTGCTGGCCGACGGCGTGGTGCTGTTCGCCACGCGCCACTCGCACGCGGAGGCGGACGAAGAGCACCCCTACGGCCACGCCCGCTTCGAAACCGCCGCCTCGCTGGCCATCGGCCTGATCCTGCTGGCCACGGGCATGGGCATGGTCTGGTCGGCCGGCATGAAGCTGCATGCCGGCACGGGCATGGATGCGGTGCATCCGGTGGCGCTGGCCATCGCGCTCACGACGCTGGCGGCCAAGGAAATCCTGTTCCGCTACATGCGCCGCATCGGCGAGCGCCTGAAGTCCTCCATGCTGATTGCCAACGCCTGGCACGCCCGGGCCGATGCCGCCTCGTCGCTGGTGGTGGCGGTGGGCATCGGCGCCAACCTGATGGGTTATCACAGCATGGACGCGGTGGCGGCGATCATCGTCGGCTTCATGATCGCCAAGGCCGGCTGGGACTTTGCGGTGGAGGCCTTCCACAGCCTGACCGACCATGCGCTGGACCCCGAGGAAATCAAGCGCATCCGCAACACGACCCTGGCGGTGGACGGGGTGCGGGGCATCCACGAACTGCGCACCCGCCGCATGGGGGACTGGGCGGTGATCGACATGCATGTGGAGGTGGATTCGCATCTGACGGTGTCCGAGGGGCACTACATCGCCGAACGCATCAGCGACGCCGTGCGCACCGCCCACCGCGTGGCCGAGTGCACGGTGCACATCGACCCGGTCCATGCCCGCCGCACAGGCCGGGTGCTGGAATTGCCGCCGCGTCACGAAATCCAGGCCCAGCTGCAGCCGCTGCTGCCTGCCGCGGCCACGCTGCGGCTGCATTACCTGGATACGGGGCTGGAAGTGGAAGTCGAACTTCAGACGACCTTGCCCGCGGCTGAACTGGCCCGACTGGAGCAGACCCTGCACGACACCCTGGCCCGCACCACCCGTGTGAGCCGCGTCACGATCTGCCCGGTGCACTGAACA
>Ga0210129_1000129_pt1 | contig 20709 bp, 28 predicted proteins | sample WestPond_Cattail_2_FD_185582 | JGI IMG/M metagenome (GOLD analysis project Ga0210129, IMG submission 185582) | Wetland microbial communities from the San Francisco Bay, California, USA, that impact long-term carbon sequestration -... | ecosystem: Environmental > Aquatic > Marine > Wetlands ... | reverse complement strand
CGGTCCGCTGGCGATCGCGCGGTTCTCGCTGACGATCCCGGCCGTCGCCGCGTACCAGGGCGTCCTCTACATCGCCGACCAGGGTAACAACAGGATCCGCAAGGTCGAGAACGGTATCGTCACCTCGCTGACCAACGGTAAGCGGGGCCTGCGCGACGGTCCGCTCGCCGACGCCGAGTTCGACTGGGTGACCTCGCTGGCTGTCGATTCCGAGGGCAACCTCTACGTCGCCGACTTCGAGAGCGCTACGATTCGCAAGGTCGACACCAGCAACGGCGCCGTCACCACGCTTGCAGGTTTGGCGCCCGGAGGTGGCAACAGCGACGGCCCGCCAGCGGCGGCGCGCTTCTCGTTCCTGCTCGCCACGCCGGTCACCTTCGGCGCCGGCCTGCTGGAGCTGCGCCACCTGCCGCACGACCTCCCGGTCGCCGCGCTCGCCAGCGGGATGATCGCGTCGGCGATCGTCGGCCTGCTCGCCATCCGCGGCCTGTTGCGCTGGTTGGGCCGCGCCGGCTTCGGCGTTTTCGCCGTGTACCGCGTGGCGCTGGCCGCTGCGCTGTTCGCGTGGGTGGCGCTGCGCCAAACGGCGCGACCGCCCGTGATCGACATCACGACGTACATAGCGGCGGCGTGTAGAGTCGACAACGGATGCCACTTACCGCGACCGAGCGGCGACACGTTCCCGTACGGATTCTACGCCCCAGCGTCGAATTATCAATACACGACGCAGTGGGACTCGAACGTTCAGACGTGGAGCTACTTCTTTCACACCACCTTGGCGAAATCGGCGCCGTACCTCCAAAACACGGACGTGTTCTCGCCGCCGTACAACGCGTATTATCTTTGGACGAACGACTTCTCACAGTTCTCCGTTCAGATGAACGCGTTTTTCATTCAGTTCATCGTGCCGACGCTCACCGCCGACGTCGTCGACTACTACTCGACTTGCGTCGGCCAGCGAAACACGCTGTGTCCAAACGGAGCGTACTACTGCTGCATGAAACAGACGTTCATCTATGCCGGAATTCCTTTGGCGCGACTCACGTCGATGGCCGTCTCGATTTACGGCGACAACGCGTATTTTCCGATTTACGACAACTATCCGTACGTCATCACCTCGATGAGCGATTTTCTCGTGTTCACGTTCGGCGAGTCGACCACCGAGAAATGGGCGTCGGTCAATCCCGCGTACTGCAAGATTCAAATCTACGCCGATCGTACCTGCGGCGCCAGCGGCGCTCGATTCAACGAGTTTGTTTTCGTGCAAGATCAAGTGACGCTTCTCGAGTACGCGTACGCGACGGGTCAGCCGCGCGACGCCGCGTTTACGACGCAGCAATTTTTCGCGGGCCAGCCTTTCTTCCCGCCGATTTGGAGCGACGGGTTTCCCGTCAACGGCTACGACGTCACGACGCAGACGATTCTGAGCTTTCGGTTAACGGGAAGCAACTGCAAGGTGAAAGTCACCAGCGAGAATCAGGACCCGGCTCATGCATTCGCGAGCTGGGAATTCTACGTCACGGCGTCGACGGGCGCGACGTTCGATCCGTTCTCTTTGACCGTCGCGCCGGTCCCCGTGTTCGCGTTTCCCCCTACGTGTCCTTACCCGCAGTATCCGCTCGGATCCGGATGTCCGCTCAATCCGTACCTCTTTAATTTCGCGCCGTTTCTCGCAAAACCGGGCGATCCCTCGCTGTGTGTGAACGTTGGCGGAACTACGGTCAATCCTCAAGCCGTGTACTACGCGACTCCCGACCTCGTCCCAAACAACGTGCTTTCGTTTCAGTTCCTCGCGCAATCCGACGCGTACGGCGCCGTCGTCTCGCTCGAGGCGGAACAGTTTCGTCCCGCGTCGAGGCGACCGATCGTCGACACGTACGACGGCGACGTCTCGCGCGCAAACACCATGGGATGGCGCGACAATCCCTTCATGTGTATGGGCGCGAAGTTGCTCGTCGTCTCGCAGATGCAAAAAGCGCGCGTCGCCGTCGGTGCTGATTTTGGAATCGATACCTACGCCGGCGGGTTCGATTGGTACCCGTACGCATATTCGAGCGACACGAACGTTTTCACGGGCGTCGTGCCGTCGGTGGCGCAGCTCACCTCGTTCGTCGCGGGACAGCAGCCTGGCGTTCCGTACGGCGGATGGTGTTTCCCCGGCAAGTACGGTATAAGCGGCGTGTTCGGCTACGTCGCGCCGTATCAGAACAACAACTTGACGTTTTGCGGATTTCAGGGCGGATCGCGTGGATACCCCGAATGGATTCCCGTCGTTCCCTGGCTCGATCCATCGACGGGAACCGCGCGACTCGCGGTGTGCGCCTCGAACGAGATTCAAATCGATCCGCTCTACGATCCTCAAGGCGCGCTCGCGACGCTGATCGTCGGCAACGCGTTCACGTACGCCCCGACACCGAGCGATTGGCGACCCATTCCGGATTGCAGAGATTGTCAGATTCAGCAAACGCTCGTGAAATGGACGTGGAGCGCCAACGTCGGTCCCCCGAGCGGGGACACGTTTCCCACCGATCAGCAAGTCGCCGTCTCGCTCGAGTACGATCCCGCTACGGGACAAACCCCTCGGACGTCCGCCGCGCTGCACCGTTCCAACGGAAACACGGACTACACGTTCGCGCCCATGATTCTCTACTTTGTGGGCGGACGAACGGGAATCATCTCGACGCCGAACGACGGGCTCGTTTACCTCCATCGTCTTTTGGACGGCGGCGTCCTCGAATGGCGATACTACGCCATGGGAAACACCATCATGACGACCGCCGAGTTCGAGTCGCAATGGTACCAAGCGAGCTGCGCCGGCGTCATGGGCAACATGGGCGCGACGTCCGGCTCCTTCGGGACTCTGCTCGCGTATCCGTGCAACATCGCGAGACAAACGATGTGCATCTTGGACTACACGAAATTCGCCGCGCAAAACGGCGACGTGTGCGAGCCGTGCGGCGACGGATCGCGCGTCGGCGGATTCGCTCGGCCGAACGTCACGTGCGTTCAAGAGTTCGCCGATTCGTTGACGCCCTACGCCAAGAGCGTCTTTGATCTGTACGTGAGTGGAAACTTGGCTCTGTACGCTGGAACTCAACCCGAGGATTGGGACGCCACTCGCGCGTTTCTCGTTCAAAACGTCTCGACGTACTTGTGGCCGAACTTGGCGCCGATTCGCAAATTATTCAATCAGCAAGTCTCGACGCAGCAAGGATCGCTCAGCAAGGGCGCCGTCGTCGACACGTACAATCCTCTCAATTTGCTTCTTCCGCCGTACGATTGTGGATGGGTCACGTCCAAGGCGACGGGAATCACGCAGCGACGATTGGCGTACTCCTCCGCGAGCTGCGACCCCGACTTGCCGGACGTTCCCTCCGTTCTTCCGCTGTCGCAACTGCCGCCGTCGCTCCTCGGCGTGACGCAGCCCGACGATCTCGCGCGGTTTCTCCCGCGGTGCGGAACGTCGTGGCGCCCGGCGAAGCTCGTGACGTGGTCGGAGGACGGCCCGCCGCAAACGGGGTACCAGTCTTTGTTCGAGGTGGTTTGGATCGACGAAACGACGGGCGGCGTCTCGTTCACGACGAAAGTGAACGAGACTTCACTGTACAACACGGGAAAAGCGATCACTTCGTTTATTTTCCAGCCGGGCGCCGTCTCGTGGGTGAGCGGCCAAATCACGATTCAATGTTTGGCGTGCGCCTCCGGCGCGACGGCGACGCTTTGGATCTCGCCGCTCTCGCCGACGATGGCGTACCCCGCGACGCGTCAGGTTTTCGGCGTCAAGGCGATTCCGCTCAACGTTCAAAACGTTCCCGTTCAGTTTTCGGTCAACGCCACAGCGACGTACTTGTCGCTCGGCATCGATTTCTTGGCGCCGCCGGGATCCACCGTGACGGTGCAGTCGTTCGTTCTCTCGACGGACGCGGCGCTCGCGGCGTGTCGCCAGACGCAGGCCTGGCTCCCGAAACCCGGTCCGCGTCACTCCATCGTGTCGAAAGCGCCGGCGAACGTGTGCATCTTGACCGAGAAACAAAAGAGACAGTTCGGAGCGTTGAACGTCGGTCAATGTTTCTGCGACGCGCCGTTCACCGGCGCCGCGTGCGACATGCCGGCGGTCGCGACGTCGTACGGGAAATTAGCCTACAACGGCATCGACGGTCTCGCGCTGACGCCCACGGGCGCCGTCGTTCCGACGACGACCGATCCTTCCGGCGAGCAAGGGCTATACTGCTGGAGCACGTCGTTCTACGGTCCCACGAAAACGGCGTGCGGAATAAAAGAGCGAAGCGTCGGGAGAATCATGACGACGGTATCGCTGCGCTTATCGAGCGACTACGGACGAGTGTACCGTCTCGACTCGCTCTCGGGTCTCGACCCGTTCGTTTCGGTGCCCGTGCTCTCGTTCGAGTGGGACGATTTGCAAACGGCGGAGAGCGACGCGGCTTCGATCGGCGCCGTGCTCGCCTCGTTCGTTTCGGCGACGGAATTGTCGCAAGTCTTGGCGCTCACGAACTTGACTCGCTCGCCGATCTTTTTGGATTTGGAGCAGGGCTTAGGTCAACCTGGAACGGGAAGCGCGACGGGAACGTCGGATTACTCGTGGAGCTGGACGTCGCGCTCGGTGATGTTCGGCGCGCCGTGTCCCTCGCTCGCGGCGTGCGGAATCTCCATGGAGTCGCTCCCCACGTGCAGCGACTCGCTCACGTACCCCACGTCTGGAGTGTTCACGCGGGCGTACTGCTCGGCGTTGAATTTCGGCAACGCCGCGTATCTCGGCGCGAGCAGCGCGTGTTCTTCGAACTCGGGAGGATGCGCCCGCGACGGATCGCTCACGACGTACGCCGTGTCGCCGGCGACGACGTCGATTTATTTCCCCGCGACGGGAACGTACGCCGTCGAGGTCTTCTCCGTCTCGGTTCTCGTCGCTCCTCTCGCGATTCCCGGTTTATCGTGCGTCACGTCGGTCGCGTCGGTCCTCGCGCCGCGCGGAGGAATCTACTATCAGCAGCAGCAATGCACGGCGTCGTCGCCGCTCTCGTCGACGATCTCGTTCGGCGCCGTCGGCATCCTCGAAGTTCAAGCGTTTATGACGAGAGACGTTTTGGGGTTCGGGTACACGACGAGGGTGTGCGTGTATCCATTCGGAGGCGGCGTATGTACGTAGAAATTTGAACACAATTCAAATGAGAACGCCGCGTTTCGACGCGTTCGTGACTCGCAACTTTGGTCGCGCGATCGAGAATCGGCTTACGTCGCGCGACACTCCGTTCTACGCCGTGGGGTGGATCTTGATTTTCGCGGGCGTCGGCTACGAGTTGCACGTTCTCACGGGAATAAATATTCATCTCTGGATCGCTCGCGCCGTGCTCGCGCTCGGCGCCGTTGCATACTTTTCATTTTTCCTCTTATCGATCATATGAAGCTCGTCGAACCATCGGAAGGAGCGCTCAAGTTCGTCGTCGTCGTACTGGCGTTCGCCGTGATCGCGTACGAGCGCGAAGCGTGCGTGTCGCTCGGCCTGGCGTGCACGAGAAAATATATTTTCCCCAGTCTTTAATCACACAACATTAAAATGGACGGCGTCGGACCGCCTCGGCCTTCGCCTATCCGCGACCCGTTCGCTTCGGCGGTCGATTTCACCGTGGCCGTCGTCGATGCCGAGACGCGTCTCAAGTTCAAAAAAGGGTTCCAAAAGAGGATCCACGACGTCGTGCTGCTTTTCTTTTGCACGCCATGGAGTTTCGACGCGTTTAAAGCGGTGTGGGAATTGGCGTGCGATCGGTGTCCGCTCTCGCTCAAAATTGCGAAGCGGTCGCGCGTCGCGGCGGAGAATCTTTTAGACGCGTGGTGCGCCGAGCTCGACCTCTCCAGATGCTTCTACGCCGAGGAGAGTCTTTCCGCGTACCAAAATTCCGCGTGCGTCGACGCGCTCTTGCGGAACCCCGCGAATCGCGAGACGATGCTCGGGATGGAAATCGCGTGGCGCGACGATTTCTACGCCCGGCGATTCTGGTGCGCCGAAACGGCAGAAAAAATGCGCAGATCTCGACTTTGGAAGACGATGCTCGACTCGTGCGGATCCGACCTCTCGCTCGTCATGGAGAGCGACATGCGCGAGATTCGCGCGCTCACGCCGTACGATCTGACAGGCCCCGACTATTTGCTTCTCGAGTCTCGCTTCGACGACGGCGATGACCCGATTCGCATGTGGTGTCCAGCCACGGAGATGGTGCGCGGCGTCTCGAGCAGGGTGGCGGATCGCGTCATGCTCGGCACGATGACGATAATGGACGGCAACGCGGCTGCTTTGTACCTCGGCGCCATGATCGCGCGTGATGGGCTCTGGATGCGACGCGTCGTCGCCCACTTGTCGCCCGACGAATTATTTTTGGCGCGCGAAGAAGCCAGTAAGCTCATCGTGGAGGTATTGATCTCGACGTGCGATGAGAAATATGCTCGAGAGATCATTCGAGCCATGCGACGCCATCGCGTTCGGTTTGAGAAATTTGACGTTTCTCTTAGGACGGTGGCGATCGCAAAGTACGTTTTTTGCATCACGGGCGCGGCGATGTGGCGCCAATTCGCATGGCCGGCCTACAAGTCTGCTCGCGTCGAATGGTACGTCGTGCGCAAGTTACAATTTTATCTCGTGAGAAAAGGAGAGCGAGTGCGGGGCGGAGACGACGTGTGGGGATTGATCCGGGATTTTTGTTTTTGAATCACACAGCAAAGATGACGGACGCTCGACTCCTTCTGACTCGCATCACGAAACACACGCCGGACGCGATCGAGCGGTTCGACGCGTCTATCCGCGAGCCCGGCGTGTTTCTCGACATCCTCAAGGACGTGTCGCAATGGTGTGATTTGGCGAAATGGGACGTCGAGTGTCGCGACGCTTTTCTTCCGCACGAGCGCGAGATCGTGTTCGCATATTTCATATTTCCGGCGAATCCGTACGTCTCGCAAATGGCGCGCGTCGTTCGGGAGTCGCTCCGCAAAACGACGCACGAAGCCGGCGTCTCTCTCGCGAAAGCGTGGCTCGCCGAACTGGATTTATGCGAGTTTCCGCGCGCCGAGGAGTTTCTTCTCGCGTGGTTCAAGGACGACCGGCTCACGTACTCCGCTCTCGCCTCTCTCGCGTCGAACGCGAAGACGCGCGCGACTCTCGCGCGCTCGCACGAGCTCGTATTTGAAATCGCATCCGCGCAACGGTCTTCGATGCTCGCCGCGCTTTGGTGCGCGGAGCTTCTCGAAACGCTTGGGAGTCTCGGGATGTGGGACGCGATGATCGATGCGGCGCCGCTCGACGGCGCGGCTCTCGACCTTTTGGAAGAGGACGACTTTCACCAAATACGCGCGGCCGTCGATCTCGAGACGCACGCGATGGGATGGTGGCTTTTGTGGCGTCACGGCGATCCTGTCGACATGGCGCCGGGCGCGTTCGGGATGTACCAAATGGTCGGGACCGTGAACTTGGCTGATGAGTTCATCGATCACGCGCTCGACTCGTTCGGGCGCGATTTACCGCACTATTTATCCGCTCGGCTCTACGGATACGCAGTGTGCGCCGAGGATCCCGCGTGGCTGCGCCGATTTCTCGTCAAGTTTCCAGACGTCGCGGATATGTGGGAAACGCATGAGAATCTTTTCAAAATGATGGTGAACACGACGGGCGAGAAATACGCTCGGCGCATCGCGCGGATTTTGATGCGCACGCCCTCGTGTTTAGTATCCTCGTTCACCGCGCAGACGGCGACGGCTCTCGAGTACATTTATCATCAACGCAAGACGCCGCTCGCGGAGCAGCGCGGGCCGGGCAAGCACTTTGAGAATAAAATGAAATTTTATCTTTGGCGCAAGGGCGAGACGAGCATCGGAGAGGAGGGCGTGAGACGGATCGTTCGGGATTTTTGTTTTTGAACCACACAACGCAAAAACAAAATGGACGCGGCCGTCGCCGAGGCGATCGTCGCACTGGCGATGAGAGCGAGGATGGAGCGGCGTTCGTTCGTCGGGATAAGTTTAGCGCCCGGTGTTACGGCGCGCGCGTTGAGTGACGACGACGACACAGTCTTTGTTTCCGTTCGACCGTGTAATCGAGAGACGATGGAAGAGGCGCGTCGGAAGCTCTGCGTCAAACTCGGCGCCAGTGCACACGTGCATTTCTCGGAGCTCCAGGTAGGCATGGGAATTTTAATTTCATTCTTTTGAATCGATCCACAATCAAAATAATGAACTACTCCGACGTCGCGGGACGCTCTCCGAAAGACGCGCTCGTGTCGCGCTTGATCGACGACACGTTCAATGGAACTCCGCCGTGGACCGATATTCGCGAGGGGCAGTACACGCAGTGGGAGCTGTGGACGGAGTCGCGCAAGTACTACGTCGCGCCCAAGACAGTCGACGTGCGTCCCGGCGTCCACAAAAGCGTGTTGAACGATTGCGCCGCGTACGCGGCCGCCGAAGCGGCGGAACGTAGAGTTCCGCTCGACGCAAACAAAGTGACCGTCGCGTTCTTGACGCGATACGATCCGACGCCGGAGCAACTCGCCGCCGATAAGCAAAGCAGAATTTCTGCTCTCAAAGAAAAGGGGTGGCCCGAGTCGAAATTCCACGTGCGGGAGAACGGCGACGTCACACTCGATTTCTCTTTGTGAAATGGACGCGGGGACGCCGACGTACGACATGGACGAGGCCGTGCGTGTCGTCGCAGACGACGTCTTTGATCGTTTTCGCGAGTGCTACGACGCCGACCGACCCGAGCCGAAATGGTTTTGCATCGTTCCGTGCGTGTTGTCGATGGTCGTTCTGGTGTTGCTCCTCCTTTTTACGGTTTAAAAACGACGATTGCGATCCTCACGATCGAGGAGAAAAAATGGGAATAAATCGTCGCGACGTCTTCGATCGCCGGCCGCCGAAGCGGCGGAACGCAAAGTTCCGCTCGACGCAAACAAAGTGACCGTCGCGTTTTTGACGCGGTACGATCCGACGCCGGAGCAACTCGCCGCAGATAAGCAAAGTCGAATTTCGGCTCTCAAAGAAAAGGGGTGGCCCGAGTCGAAATTCCACGTGCGAGAAAACGGCGACGTCACACTCGATTTCTCTTTGTGAAATGGACGCGGAGTACAAACCGTTCGGCGAGGCTTTGATGGATGAGACTCCGCATCGCACGCCACCGGGACGCGTCGCTTCTATGCTCGACCGACCCGAACCGAAATGGTTCTGCATTATTCCGTGTGTGTTGTCGGTGGTCGTTTTGGTGTTGCTCGTGATTATTTTTACGGTTTAAAAACGACGATTCCGATCCTCACGATCGAGGAGAAAAAATTTGAATAAATCGTCGCGACGTCCTCGATCGCGCGGAGGAAAATGGAGAGATCGTCCGGATCGCGCGTGATCTCTTTAGCGAAACGCGCCGCGTATGCTCCCAGCGCGAAGACGAGCCCGATAAGTTGAACGGTGACCAACATGAGAAAGAGCGAGAAAAAGACGATGAAGTACACCATATACGGCATCGCCAAGGAAAGGAGAATCCCCTGGAGTTGCCATGGAACGTAGATCTCTCGCGCGTAGTATCTCCAGGATTTAGCGGCGACTTTGTACGGCCCCGAGTCGCGATACGGCGCGAGACACTCGGTGCATCGCCAGTACGATCCGCTCGTCGTTTGCCATTCCTCGAGACATTTGACGTGGACGCTCGACCGAGTGCCGGCGCACGCGCACGGCGAGACGAGTTCGGCGACGAGCTCGTCGTCGTCGCCGCCGAAACAGTAGCGACACTCCATTTCATTTGTGATTCGTGCTTCGCGAAAAAATTAATCCAACTCAGACAAATCCATCGGCTCGATCGTGTAGATCCACGCGTTGTCTTTGCGAATCTGTTGCTCCTCTTCGGGCGTGGGCTTGGTGATGTCGTACATCGCGCGAAGCTCATCGGCCGATTTGTTTTTGATGAGCGAGGTGATGATCGCGCACGTGAAGAGCATGAGGGAGTTGCAGTGGACGTGGTTCGCGGCGACGGCGAGATCGATGAGCGTGTCGAGATTCTCGACCTTGGCGAGATCCGTGGCGAACTCCTTGAGCGGTCCATCCTCGAATGGTTTCTTGTACGTGGCCTTCTCCTGCACGGGCTGCTCGAGAAACCACGCGACGCGCTTGAGCGTCTCAAAGTCGATGGCGGGAACCGGAACCGACGGCGACTCCGTGTCGTCGTCGTCGTCCTTGAGCATCTCCTCGACGACCTTGCAGCGCGCCGCCCCCGCGCGGCTCACCTCGACGACTTGGCCACTCGACGCGATGAACTTGATCATTTCTGTTTTCTTTTCCCGGTTTGAGTTGTGTTGTGGAGCACAACGCAAAAAATAAATAAAATGAGCGACGCGCCGCTGATGAAAAATTTAAACGAAAAAACGACGCACGACGTTTGGCTCGAATCGTACGTCCCGCCGGATCCGACGAATTTATCGGCAGACTACGTCGACCATTTTTTCGCGCAATTCAAAGAGTTGTTCGAGGCTCGAGTTTACGGCAAAATCACAAAGTTCGACGTCGGCGCGTCGGTCCTTCGTGGAAACGAAATTTGGATCAGCTCTGAACCATCCCCGTTCCTTTTCTCGCAGAATCGGGACAAATGCGTCGAAACGATTCGGTGTTGGCTCGTGAAAGAAGGATGGACGAGCGACGACGTAATCGTCATGTCGTGTAACGACGCCGTCCGCGTCGTCCTTTACGGTCCGGGTGAAAAGAAAAAGGAGTCGTGCGGGCTGTGCTAATTTTTATGCCACACCCGAAATGAAAGTATTCGTCGTCTACGACTCCGACACGGATCGGGTGCGCCGTTTCGTCTCGTTTCGCGAGGCGCAGACGTGCGCGATCGAGATGGTCGTTCGAAAAGTTTCTGCGGACGCGCTCATCGAGGCAAAAGACGCGATCATAAAGGCGATGCGCGCGATCGACGCTACCACGGCCAAAGACTTCATGGAAGCTCTTCTCGTCGCGTCGCATCCGTTTCGAACGTGCGGACCGGGCGTTTATCGCAGTCTGTACTCCGGCAGAGTGGCGCAGTCCGATTTGTCGCTCGCGCTTTACATGATGACGGATTTATTCGAGGGAGCCGAGTCGCGCGCGGAGTCCGCCACCGCGACGCTTCTCCGCGGCAAGAGGTGGCGTATATTTTTCATAGAAGACGACGGAGATCACGCGCTCTACTCTGTGGTGAAATATTTACTCGGGTAATCGCCACACCCGAAAAGAAAAAATGAGCGATCCGTCGGTTCCACTTTTGTCGCCCGAGCGGGAGCAAAAAGAATCTCTGGAACTGCAGCTCGAGCGCGCACGCGCTCGTGTGGAACGGATGAGGGAAGTCGCCCCGCGATACCTTCGCGACGGGACCGTCGTGGGCGACGACGCGGCCGCGACGGGCATCCACGCGTTCGTCGACGACGTACGAAAGCGGCTTCGCTTGAGCGGGTACGTCGACGGTGAGAACTGCGTCGTCGAGGATTCGCAGAGGGTCATAGATTCGCGGTGGGTATTGACCGTCGAGGTCCACGTCCCGCATTGGTGGAGCGTTTGGTTCGCGCGCCGCTCGCTTGGGGAGATGACGCGCCACCGAAAGTTTGTGGTGGACGTTCTCCCTTTCGGCGATATCGACCTTCTCATTTGGTGAAATATTTACTCGAGTAATTCCCACACCCGAAAAGAAAAAATGTCCAAATGGCGCGTCACCGCGACGAAAACATCGGCGTCGATTCGCGTCGTTTGCGTGAGCGACACGCACTCTCACGCGCCGATGCGCGACGTGCCTCCCGGCGACGTTCTCATTCACGCGGGCGATTTCACGTCGACGGGGCGGCACAAAGAGGTGGCGCGTTTCGCGGAGTGGTTCGGGGCGCAGCCGCACGCGCATAAAGTCGTCGTCGCGGGAAACCACGACTTGACGTTTGATCGCGCGTACTACGCCAAGGTGGGCGGGGCTCGGTTCGGACATAGGAAAGACGAAAACTCCGCGGCGTGTCGGTCTTTGGTGTGCAATTTGCCGCGAACGGTCTACTTGGAGAACTCGGGCGTCGAGATTTTGGGACTCAAAATTTGGGGATCGCCAGTTTCGCCGACGTTTTTCGATTGGGCTTTCAACGTGGATCGCGGCGCGCCGATCGCGAAAATTTGGAGCGCGATTCCCGACGACGTCGACGTTCTCGTGACGCACGGCCCGCCGCTGGACGTGTTGGATCTGTGTCCCGACGGCAGCCGCGTCGGGTGCGCGGACCTCGCGCGGCGCGTCGGGGAAGTGAGACCGGCGCTTCACGTGTTCGGCCACATTCACCACGCGCACGGAACGGCTGTACGAGGAAACACGATGTTCGTGAACGCGTCGATTTGCACGGAAGAATATCGCCCCACGAACGATCCGATTTGCGTCGATTTAATTCCGTCGTAAATATTCTCGGCGTCACAAAAAATCACACGGCGCGAATGGCTTCGTACTCGGACGAGGATTTCGACGCGCTCGTGATTTCGGTGGTGTACGACGTTCTGCGCGGGTCCGACTCGAACTTTGACGCGTGGGTGTCGCGGCAGAACCACAAGGCGTCGGTCGCGGCGTTCCGTCTCGCGCGCGGCATGCTCGCGCGCGGCGCTCCGCTCGATCCCGCGGCGAAAACGGCGGTGCGGCGCTACCAGCGCCTCGCGACGAGAGTGTACCGACGTAGTATGATTCACAACTCGTAAAAAGCGTCTACCGTGACCGAGAATCCCAGCGTCCACGCGAGCCTCACCGCGCGAGCTTCAAACTCGCTCTGGCGCGATTTGAGACACACGACGACGATTCCGCGTTCCGCCGACTCGCACTGCTCGCGCGTCCATGTCGATGGGTACCCCCACGCGACACACTTGAAACCTTGCACGCCGTGAAGCGCGTCGTGCGCGGCGTCCAAAGCTTGTAGAGCGGCAGCGATCTTCTCGCGTCGATCCATTTTTTTTATTTAGGTAGTGAGATTAAAACTACTCGGCCTCGCAACACCCCGCCCACAATTGCCACACACGATACTTTTCTCCTTTCTTTGAATCTTTACGTGGGCGCAGGTAGACGTTGAAGATTCCCAAATTCGAAGAGACGGTCACCGTGCCCTTGGGCCAACCGTTCGCGTACATGTAATTCTTGATTTTAGTCCAGAGCGCGTCTTGATGCTCATCAGCGACTCCCCATAATTTGATCGTCGTTGGGTTCTCCTCGTACGCCAGATAGAGCTTGGTAAAAGCGCGACTGTATCCCAAATTTTTGTGATATTGATCGAGACACGCGAGAAAATCGTGCATGCGCTCCGCAACTTTGGCCTCGACGTCGTCGTTAATTTTTTTCACGAGCTTCTCTCTCTCGAGTCGCAGTTGCTCGAGTCTCGTCAGTTCCGACTCGGTGGCGAGTTCGAAACTATTTTTGACGCGGGTCTCTTTTTTCTCTTGCACGGCACGAGTATCGATCCAAACAGAGGGTCCGTCCATTTCAGATTTGAGGTGTGGCACCACAACTCAAAACAAAAATGTCGGTCAAGTACTTCACGTCGGACGACGCGGAGAAAATCGACGCGATTTTCGAGCGAGTCATGGAGCGCAACGTGTTGAAAAAATACGGAGAGGTCGTCGACGATCCGGAGCTCCAGAGCATCGCGCTCTTCTTCGCGTGCGTCTTCTTGGCGAGCATCACCACGACGGCGGGCTGGCTCTATATCCAAGTAGACACGTGTCATCCGCGACACGGCGAGATTCCGTACGGAAGCTACTGCTGGTACTCGCCGGCCATAGTCGCGTGCTCGTACGCGGTAGTCGTGTTTTCGTTTCTCTTCGGCGTGAGGCCGTACAGCAAATATCAAAACGCGCTCGGACGCGCCGCCGAGGTCGTAGCGCGCGGCGGAGAGAAAATTTCGGCGTGAGAATATTTTCGCGCTCACAAATAATTCCACAGAAGAATGACGACGCCGGCGGAGCCGACGCCCGCGCCGGCGACGATGAGCGAGGCGATGGATGCAGTGAAAGCGCTGAGTGAGGCCATCGCGGCGGTGGAGGCGGAGCTCGAGGCGGCGAGGGCGAAGAGGGCGGAGTTGGAGCGCGCGCTTTCCGAGTTGAGCGACACATCGTAACGAAACATGCCGCCGTTCTACGGAAGTTCGAGGCGAGTCGATCAATCCAGACGAGTCGCGGAACTCGCGCGCGCGATTCGACAAGAGGCGCCCGCTCTTTTTGATCTCATTCCCGATCTCGAGCGAATGGCGATCGAGCTCGCGAGCGGGGCGTACGCGTGCGACGAGGCCTCGCTCGCCTCGCTCGAAAAGAGTATCGAAAAGAAAATCGAGGTCGCCAAGTGGGCCGAGTCGAGAGGATTGGGTGGATCGGGACTTGGGAATTAAAAGGGAAAAGGGAAAAGGAAAAAAGGGAAAAATCAGCGCTCACATCTGCAGCGCCGTTTTGACGATGACGACGGCTTTCTCGACGTCGGTCGCCGCGATCGCGAGCCAGCGGTTCTTCGTCGATGGAGGGCCGCTCTTTTGCTTCTCGATGAGATCCAAGATGATCTTTTGCGCCGTCATGACCTGCTCGAGCTGCTCCTCGACCGAGACGGGAGCGGGAGCGGCGTCGGACATCTTTTCGCGTTTCGAGATTGAGTTGTGGGAGTCGGAGTCCGAGTCCATTTGACGGTGTGGCGTCTAAATATTTAATCGACTTGGATCCACTCGCATGCGTTTCTAAATTCTTTGAATCCTTTTATTTTCGCGAGGCTCCTCCTAGTGCGCGCGGACGTCGCGTCGACGCCGCGCGCGAAATCGATTCCCTCGACGATCTCGAGCCCAGCGATGCGTGTCAAAGCGTGCTCGAGAAACTCGCGATGCGGCGTCGAGACGATCTTGGTCCAAAATCGCGGATCGCTCAGCGTCGCGCCGAGCGAGTTCGGAAAACAATCCGAAAGAGCGCTGATGAGCATCTCGTCTAGAATTCGCGCGTCGTCCCGAGTCGCCCAGTACTCGTGCGCGCCCGTTCGAATCCAAATCGCGTCGAGGTTTACGGGCGGTCCGATTTCTTTCGCGAGCACCGAAGCGATGCGAGCGTCCGAGTCGTCGGGGTCGGAGTCCAATCTCTTGATAAACGACTTCACGGCGAGTATCAGCCAAAACGACGCGGCGTCGTTTCGCACGACGTAGTCGGTCGGATCGACGAGCCAGACTCTCGCGGCCTCAAACACGTGGAGCGCGGCTTTACGCACGGCCGCGTCGGGCGACTCGAGACACGCGTACAACGCGGCCTCGGCCTCGGCGGAGAGACCCGTGAACTCCGCCGATTTCGGAGCGAGGGAGATGATCGCCCCCGCGCGCCGCAAAAGTCGAAGATCGTCGGAGTACTCCGAGTCGATTTGAGCCAGAATCGCCGAGGCGTCGCAGCAGACGCAATTATGATGATCCGACATTTCAATTGTGATCGATCAACTCAGCACGCACGCGCTCGAGGACGCCGCCGAGTAAATTCGTTCCCTTCCATTTCGATTGATCGAGCGCGTCGGGGTCGGTCTCGCCGAGCCCGATGCCCCAAACGCGATCGCGCGGCGACGCCTCCGCGATGCGAGACTCGCCCGTCGCGCAAAGCGCCTCGGCGAGCGAGGGGTTTTGCGAGAACTTGGCGAGGAGAACGGCGTACATGAGCTCTTGACGCGCGGCGGACCACCGCGCGTCGTCGTACGGTTTGATCTTCCGGCCCAACTGCTGCGCGGCGTAGGGCGTCTTGGCGTGCAAAATTTTCTGCGCCGAGTCTACGTCGCCGAACTCGAGCGCTTTGGCGTACATGAAGGCCTGCTCGCTGCTCGTGAACGGATTGCCCGCGTACACGAACGGACACGCGAAGAAGTTGGAGAACGGCGACGCCTTGGTGTAGAAAAGCGTCACCGAAGGCAGTTCCGCCTTGACGCGCTTTTCGGTCATTTTTTTTTGCCGAGCGCGAGACAGCGCTTTCGAAATTTGCGATTCTTTATCGTCGCGAAATTGGGTTGTGGGATTATTTGTGGCGGGGTCCGGTACCGGGCCGGTAGCCGGTAGCGGTTTATATATAATTACCGGATATATACTAACTCTCCCCCGCTGTGTGAAGTCGGGACGCGCAGTGCGAATGCTGCGCAGAAGCGGTGATACGCGAGTAAAGAAAAGTTAAACGCGGGAATAACACGATCCTGGACTTTGCCTCGGCGTCCTCGATATCACCCCCATATATACAACTTATATATAAGTTGTATATAATATATATTTCTCCCCTCCGACGGGGGGTCCCTCCCCAGACCGGCCGGACCAAGGTCGTAGGCGGTAGACGAGGACGACACGACCCTGCCCGGCCGGGGGGAGAGGGGGGGTGTCCGAGGTCGGAAATATATATTATATACTTTCTATATATATGTTGTATATATGGGGGTGATATCGAGGACGCCGAGGCAAAGTCCAGGATCGTGGTGATTCTGAGTTTAACTTTTACTTACTCGCGGATTGCTACGTCCGTCCTGGATTCGCGCTGCGCGTCCTGACTTCACACAGCGGGCGAGAGTTAGTATATAACCGGTAATTATATACTAACCGCTACCGGTTACCGGATCCGGTACTCGACCCGGTAATGTATTACCTGAATTATTCTGGTATATATAAACTCGGCGGAAATTCCGGACTCGGGTACTTTACCCACCCCCAAAAAAAGGGGGTAGCGCTTCGGGGGTGGTAATCCGGTAGCGGTTAGTATATAATTACCGGTTATATACTAACTTTTTTGGTAGAGTGAAGTCAGGACGCGCAGTGCGATTCCAGGACGGACGTAGCAATCCGCGAGTACGTAAAAGTTAAACACAGGAACACCACGATCCTGCACTTTGCTTGGCGTCTCTCGATATCACCCCCGTATATACAACATATATATAGAAAGTATATAATATATATTTTCGACCTCGGACACCCCCCTCACTCCCCCCGGCCGGGTCGGGTCCGTCGTCCTCGTCTACAACCTACGACCTTGGGTCGGCCGGTCTGGGGAGGGACCCCCCACTCGAGGTCGGAAATATATATTATATACTTTCTATATATAAGTTGTATATATGGGGGTCAAATCGAGAGGCGCGAGGTGAAGTGCAGGATCGTGGCGTTCCTGCGTTTAACTTTTACTTACTCGCGGATTGCTACGTCCGTCCTGGAATCGCATTGCGCGTCCTGACTTCACTCTACCAAAAAAGTTAGTATATAACCGGTAATTATATACTAACCGCTACCGGATTACCGGACCCGGAATCACAACTTCACAAACTCGAAGCTCCACGAGGTGATTCTTTTGGTTTGTTGCGGGTTCGATTTCGGATCCAGTTTCGGCGGGCGCTTGAACTTGGCCCAGGCTTCGGCCTCGTGACTCTCCAGCACCAGAGCGATGAGAAACGCCTCGAGCGGGTCGCACTTTTGCTCTTTTTTCTTTTTGCCGTCGGGAGCCGTGAACGTTTGAGCGAATCGATCCATCATCGTCTTGAACTTATCCGCGGAGAGGAGATGCTTCCCCAGCGCCATCGACGCCGCCTTGCTCCCGTCGTAATCGACGTTCCCAAGCATTCGTTTCTTGTACATTTGCTGAAGCTTTCCGCGCGTGAATTTCGTGTTCATGAACATGACGCGAGCTTGGGGATATCGCGCCGTCGCGGTTGCGACGATCACGGCGGAGATCAGCTTCATCTTGATCCCGTTGGCCGCGCTTCCGTCCGATTTCCCCTTGAATTTCTTTTTGCCTTTCGTTCGGCCCGTAGAGAACGGCTGAAGCTCCACGCCGATGCATCGCGCCTTTAAAAGTAAATCGTCGAAATCGTCGAACAAACCGTTCACGATTTGAAACACCGTGCTCTGCTCGAACTCGATCTCTCGCCACTTGCCGTCCTTGTCGCGACCGATGTACATGTCGACGTTGAAAAACAACCCTTTTTTGTGCATCGGCGTGTCGCGCTGAATCATCCCCACCCCCAAATTTCGCGTGCCGATATCGATTCCAACGATCACGTTCAAATCGGCCGGCGGCGGCTTCGGCTCCGGCGCGTCGATGAAAACCACGGAATCTGAATCCGAGTCCGACTCGGAATCGCTCTCGACGACGCGCGCTTTCTTACGAGGCATTTTAATGCAGTATGACGAATCAACCGTGCATCGACATCCCCTCGGTGTCGATCGACTTATCAAACGAGACGAAGAGACGCTGCAAGTTCGCGAGATCCTTCTCAAAAAACGCGCACAGCGCGAAAATCTCGCCGCGCGCCGTTTGCGCCTGCGCGACGAAGCGCATCTTCGCGAGCGCCTCGTGCGTCTTTTTCGGCGAGTCGTCGTCGTACGTCTCGCGCTTGATTTTCTTTCCGATGTGCACGGCGCGACAGTGCTTCTCGACGAAAGCGTCGTACACCGTTTCCGAGTTGGACATGGTCGCGAGCACCGTGCTCATGTCGGCGACGATTTGGCGCCGGATCAAGTCCACGAGCTCGGCGTACGTTCCCGTCGATTTCGAAGGCGGCGAGATCACGTCGATCCAGCGAAGAGCGGAGCGCATGAACTCGAGCGAATCGCGCGACAATTTCGTCGACTCGATCATCGTCGCGTGAACGTCGAGATCGGCCGCGTCGAACGCGGCGAGCTTCGCGCCCAGAGCGTCGCCGCTCTCCAACAACGTCCGCAAAGCGGGAACGTGCGCGTTCCAAAACTTTTGGCGGGCCGGCGGAGTCGAGGGAGCGGGCGGAGCCATTTTTCGGTTTTAAAGAGTGATTACCACCGAACGAACCGCGCCACGATTCGAGCGACGTCGCCGGGAATTATTTTTATCAACTCTCCTAAAGCCGCGTTCGCGTTGATTCGCGGCCAAATCGGCGTGTTCTCGCTGAAATTAATCCCCTGATCGAGCAGACCACGAGGAACGGCCGCGAACGATACCGACGTCTTATCACGAATCCGAGGAGTCACGTAAACAGCGAATGATCCAAACCGAAGGTCGAGGTACGTGTACGGCGCGTCGCTGCCCCCCCTGCCACGTACGCACGATGAAAGCGTGCTGTCCAAAAGAGCACAACTTATCGCCTATATCCTCGGGACTCATTCCGACGAGAAACGCGCGCGCGACGACCTCGTCAAAAAACGCTTTCGCTCCGGGCTCGTGCCACGACTGGCCACTCCGAACATCGATGGCGACGTGCACCCCCGTCTCATTCGCGCGACGAATCAAATCGAGACAGTACAGCACGGCTTGCCCCTGCACGAGCCGCTGAACGTGCCAATCGTCTGGAGCGTCGCTCGGTTTATTTCTCTCGAGCCAAAGCAAGCATTGCCACTCGCACTTTGAAAGCGGCTGGTCGCGTCGAAACATTTTTTTGTGAGGAAGAAAAATTATTCCTGGCGACGGGCCGCGCGCGGACCCGCCGGAAAATTTGCGCGCATCGCGATGTCGACGCTCGTCACCTCTACAATCGCGACGTTCACCGACGCCTTGATCTTCGTGGCGTGACTCATTTTAAACGCGGCGAGGTCGCGCGCCGAAAATTTCGAATCCGCCGGGAGCGCAAAAGCCGCGGCGTGATCCGAAACGTTTTTCTCGTACGCGGCGTCGATTCTCGCACTGGCGTCGGCAATGATCTGGGCGAGCTTTTCCGTCGCGGCGGCCGACTCTTGCGTCCAACTCTTCACGGCTGGAATCTTGCGTTTCACCGCGACGCTGAACTCGCGCAGAACGATTTGCGTGCTCGCGAGAATGGGTTGAATCAAAACGAGCGCTTCAGATGGATCCGTCGTCTCCGCGTCCATCGCCGTCGCCAACGCCTCGATCGTCGCGGCGAACGACGGAGACGCGCAGTCCATTTCGATTTCACGTGTGAGGAAGAAAAGTCACCCCTCGTACTCGGCCTCGAAATATTTCTCGTTCGCTTCCAAAATCGAAGCGCAGCGCGAGAGCGCGATCTTCATCGCCGCCGCGCTCGACACGATGTACCGCGCGTGGCTCGCGCGCGCCGCTTCGACGTCGGACGACGACATCGCGATGTGGGGCGGAGCGAACGCGAGCGCGTGACGCTCCGCGTTCTTTTCATACACCGTCCTGATGTGTATCTGCAGCTTGTAAATGAACGCCATGACGGACTCGCACCTCGTCAATATTTTACTCTTGGACAGCGAGTGGGGACACAGCGAAAAAACGAGCGCGTACATCTCGCCCAAGAGCGCTTGCGTCTCGACGAGAAGCGGCTGAATCGCGTCGAGCGCCTCGGACACATTCACGATTTTGCGCCCCGCGACGTTGTCGATCGTCGCCTCGAGTCTCTCGCGCGAGCGACGGTACTCCGTGTCGAATTTCGACCATTTCTCGCGAAACGCCGCGGTGTTCGGCACGAACACCGCGTCGGCGTCCGCGGCCGCGGTCGCGGCGGCGGCGGCGCCGCTTTTCTTCGAGTGAAGAGGCGTCGAGTCCATTTTATATTTCAAGTGTGACGATCTCTTCTTTTCGCGAATTCTTTCTCGAGCGGCGCCGCCGGCTCCGGCGCGGTCTCGCGCTCGCTCGCGCTCTCGCGCGGATAATGAAACGTGCGAAAATCGATCCCGAGCGCGGCGAACTCCATCTGAGCGAGACGCGTCGCGTGTTTCATCGTCGCGTCGCGAACGTGGAGATCGGTGTCGCACGAGCGACACATCGGGC
>Ga0210129_1000128_pt1 | contig 20721 bp, 19 predicted proteins | sample WestPond_Cattail_2_FD_185582 | JGI IMG/M metagenome (GOLD analysis project Ga0210129, IMG submission 185582) | Wetland microbial communities from the San Francisco Bay, California, USA, that impact long-term carbon sequestration -... | ecosystem: Environmental > Aquatic > Marine > Wetlands ... | reverse complement strand
TAAGCAATTGGTTCAATTAATATTAATAAAATCAATATAATCTTCGAGAGTATTCGAAATTTTGTTGAGTGCTAAATTCTACATAATTGAAAAAGGCCTGTTCTTTTTCATGCTTTGCCTTATGCAAATATTCCAATATTTCAAGTAGCTTTTTCACCAAATATATAATGTAAGCCCCCGATAAAGTACATCTTGTTCAGTGACAGAAGTTGCAATATCTTTGTCAGCAAAAAAGAAGATGAAAAATCAACATTACATAATTCGGAGCATATCAGTTCACGAAAAAGTTCCCACAACAATTCGGAGCATATCCGTTCACTCACATAACTGTTCGGCATACTTTTTTACCTACGAAGCTTGCCTGGATAAAATCGTTCATAAAGCTGTTCGTTTTAAACTAAAAGGCGACAGTCTAAGAAAAAAGTATTAATTTCGTAGTCAATTGCCATTTATGCCTATTGAGAGTGAACGTGTATCACCGAAATATGTATAATAAGGATTACGAATATTAAACGGATATTCTTTATTAGAAACCGTTCAGTTACATATTTATAAGAATAAATTATATAAAGCATGGAAAAATCAATTAAAGAATTAGTTAATCAAGTAAGAGGGCTCGACCATTCAGCCAAAGAGAAAAAACTTATTAAAAGTAAGTATAATGTTATTGGAGCTAATAATCTTATGGAAGGAATAGCTATGAATGGCTTTTCTATAAATAGGGCTAATGATCCAATGGCACAAACTGTTTATTCTGAAGAACCTGAAGTTAATGAATATATTTCTTATCAATTTGACGAAAAGGGTTGGATCATCGTATTTTCAACTGATGTTAATGCAATTAGTCTATAGATAACAAGCTTATTAATTGGATTAAAAATGAAGTAGAAATGTATAAAAATCGTTTCTCTTACAGTAAAAAGATTAATACCGTAATCAATAAGCATAAAGATGTATATGGTATTACGATTGGTAACTTTGTCAAAGGTAGATATAAAGCTGATGACGACTCGATGTATGACGAAAAATCATTATCGATTGAAATTATAGGTAGTGATTGCAGACCAACAAATTGGTTTTGACCTTGACGATGGTGTGGTTATAAACTACGCTAAGTTCGGTGATGTATTGGTAAAATTGAAGTAAAAAATCTGTAATATGGATAAAGCTATTGATAAACTGATTAAATATATAAGAAGAGAAGATGTTATTTTCTTTATTGGTTCTGGCTTTTCATTAAAGGCAGGTGCTCCTTCTGTGCATAATATTATTTCTGCTTTAAAACATGAAGCTAGAGAAGATTTGGTAAAAGGAGCTGAGCCACAAACACTAAGAAGTATTGCTGAAAAATTTGTAAATGAGTATGGAGATAGAAATGAACTTGTGTCCTTATTACAGGATATATTTTCTTTTACACCTGGTGACACCAATGATCAAAAACTATTGGCACGAATACCTCACATCCATACTATTTTTACTACAAATTATGATACATTAATAGAAGATGCCTATCCAAAGAAAGAGCGAACGGTAATAACTAACAATAAAAGTTGTGCTTATGACAATGCTTCTGTTAGTGTATATAAATTACATGGTGATATAACCACTATGAATGACCCCGATAATATAATAATTACAGATACTGACTATAATGGATATTTTAATAATGATAACTTTAATTTAATATGGGAACAATTGAAGTTGTCATTTGTGAAGAAACATATTGTTTTTATTGGCTATAGTCTTGAAGATGATAACATTTTAGATATTATAAAAACAGTTCGTAACTGTATTGGTAATAATATGAAACAGTTATTTGTAATTGCTCCTGATTTTAACCGTGAAAAAAAAGAACGATTAAGAGCCAATAAAATTCAATATATTGATTCTAAGGCGGATAAAATATTAGAAACTATAATTATATCTTTGAAAAATAATATATTTTCAGATTTCCGTCAAAAGAAAATCAATAAAGACACATTTGACAAATTCTGTGAATTAAATGCAGGTATTTATGTAACTACAACTTCTGCAGGAAAAGAAAATTGTATCGATAAAATTCATGTAAAAGAAGATGTTATAAAAAATGAAAAGATAAATTTTACCATTTCAAAAGAGACAAAAGAAAATATAGACAAAGGGATATTTAATGATCGGATTAATTTAACAAGAACAAGTCTTTATGTTCCAGCATTTAAGATATCATCTAATGATATGATAAGTCTCGAACATCGTATTAATGGAATATTGGTATCTTCCAAAGAAGAAATATCTAGTATACTTGTTGCTCCTTTACATCAAGAAATAAATATTAGACTTAAGATGCCTTCTATCAAGTTTATTGAAACTGTAAAAGCTTGTAGATATGTCCAAAATAAAATATATCATATTAATATGGATACACCAATATATATATTGAAAATGACTCTAAAACATAGCCTGACCAATAGTCTAAAGATTAATATGGAGGCTTTTTTAAAGAAGAATTACAGAAATAATGATGAAGCATTGCGTTGGATTCAATTCTTAATAGGATTATCCAACAAGAAACAATTCTGGATAGATAAATTGGAAATTAAAGGAGATGGAAAAAATCACAAAGCAATTACAGAATATCGAAAACATGAAGAGTATTACACTATGATTAAAAATATTGAATGTAATAGTGATGTTGTTTTTGATCATTATGATAATTATTCTCAAATTAATTATTTACATGCAAAATATCTGCAGAGCTATCAAAATGGGACAAACTTCGAGACTTCATTGTCCAATAATGCAACGGTTAAATTTAAAATAGATATAAGAAAAGAAGGCAATGGCCCTATCGAAAAATTTAGGAATAAAGAATTCGTTATGATTCAATGCGACCCTTTAGGTACTTTTGAATTAAATGGGATCCAATTCTCTATACCATATAAGACCACGTTTTTTCAACATTGTTTTGCCAAGGAAATTAAATCTATTGACAATTACAATTATGAAATTGTAATGCAAGAAAAAATGGCATCCTATTTTACATGGTGTACGGACAAACGACCTATTCAAGAAGGTAATGTTTTACATTTTGGCAATTCAAATCCCAAAAGTGTCTCCGCTAATATTTTAAAACAATGATGACAACAGAAGATATACTAAAATTAAGAGACCAAGGAGAAATGAGTACTGTTCTAATGCAGAACTTGCCGAGATGATGGCTGATTGCGGTAATTTTATGCCGGATGAAGCTGCCGTAAACAATGCTACCGTTGATGATTTGGATGAAAAGACTATCAAGACTTTTCTTAATAACAAGTTTGAGACAGTACTCCAGAAGAAAGGAATGATAGGAGATAAATTTGAGCAAGCTACTCTCGATAATGTGTGCGGAACCATAGCTCAAGGTCATGATAAAGTGAAACTGCTTAGAAATCTGCATTTCATCCTTCCAAATGGAAAATTGACAGTTGCAGCGATTCTCCTTTTTGCTAAATACACACAACGATGGTTACCTGTTATGACCGCCAAGTGCATTAGTTTCGTAGGTAACTTCATAGGAGGAACTCAATTCCGTGATAAGGTAAATGACACAGACATGGAAGGCAACTTGATCCATCAGTTTGAAACGATTATGAGTTTCTTTACTCGTAATCTAAAAACGGTTCAAGTAAAGAAAGAATTCAACTCGCAAGGACAGTTGGAAATACCATATACATGTCTGGTGGAACTTGTCGTGAATGCTTTGGTACACCGATCTCTGAATTGGAAGGCTCCAATCCGTATTTTTATTTTTGATGACAGAGTGGAAATACATAGTCCGGGTACACTGCCCAATGGATTGTCGGTTGATGACATTGTAGCAGGAACTTCCATGCCACGCAATAACTTTTTATTTTCCAATGCCATTTATCTGCTACCTTATACAGGTGCAGGCAGTGGAATACAGCGTGCGCTGAATGAAGACAATCGACTTTCATTCTCAAATCATGAATCATTGCATGAATTTGTGATAACCATTGCAAGGAATAGTGATTCGAACTCCAATACCGGCTTAGGCACTAAAAGCATGGACTCTGACACTTTTTCATTAGACTCTGACACTAAAAGTGGTGACTTAGACACTTTTAAGCGAATTAAATTAAACAACAAGCAAAAGGATGTGGTGAATTACTGCACTGTTCCTCGTAGTAGTAAAGAAATTTTAGAAAGAGTTGGCGTAAGTTATCATAGTAAAAACATAGAACGGTATATTAATGCTTTGGTTGATGCAGGTTATTTGGAAATGACTAATCCAGAGAATCCAAATGCAAGCAATCAGAAGTATCGTAGAAAAATTAAGAAATAACGCATGAGTACAGTCATAGATAAAATATATAATTACTTTGAGCGTAACCCGGAGTTGAAGGTGCTTTTTATATTCAATGATGAATTCCTTGCAATGGAGCTACAAGAAACGCAATGGGAAGAAGGCTATCGTTATGTGGATTTCAAGGGAGACTGGTTTACTATCAAGTATAAGCTATATACGGAATGGACTAATGATAAGGTTATACTTTATTTTCATCAGCCATCGCCTTTGCAGATGAAATCATTGCAGGAGAAATTTCCTTTGATGGATGTTCTTGTCGCTAATATGGAATATCATCATCAGGATTACGCCGCCTATATGCAGCAATATGGATTGCCTGCTGATATGACTACATTTGTGGAGAAAAACATCCAGCAGTTGCAGTCAGACAGAATGCTCAGATTACTGCAAACATACTATGCAGATAAAAGTATCACGAAAGATATTGCCGTCATAGCATTTCTTTCTTCCTATTTGGGGCAGACGCGTGTACTGGATTGGGATAATGTGATCTTGAGAATATTATTCCAAGGTCGTATCTCCGAGCGAAGTAAGCAAACAAGCTTCTATGTGAAGTTGAAGACTGCTCCTATGATAAAGGCTGCTTTGGACGAACGACTGGAAAGTATCTTTGGTTGTTCTGTTGATATGAAAACGGAAGTCAAGGTGGAAAAATTGGTACAAGTGCTAAAATACAATGCTATAGTTCAGAACCTTGCACCGGTTAGTTCCGATAATTATAAGGTTATCAGAATCACAGATTCTTTAGCACTGCAGCAAATGAATCGTATTCTGGAGTTGGCGTTGAGTCAGCAAAAGACAGCAGACGTCTTGGTTGAAGTATTCCGGGAATTGGGAAAGGATATTCATGATGATGACTTGATCAAATGGTATGGTACAGATGCCAATTACTATTATATTTCTGACCAGTTGTGTACTCGCATTCTTCGTACATTGATGGAACAATTGATTGCTGAAGAACCAAAGAAGGTCATTGACAGATTGAAGGAATTGATGATAAAACATAGTGATAATGGCGAATTGAGCATGGTGATGGATTATGACATTCTCGTGGCTCGTTTTTATGAGTGTGCATTGTCACTTGGCTCTCTCACATTGAATAACCCGGATGATTATCTTGAAAAGTATCGTAGTGAATATTTCCTGATAGACCAACTTTACCGTTTGTCTATTGAAAATTATTATAAGATTAGTCCTTCTATCAACCTTTATGAAACCGTTCAAAAGGTAAAACTTGCATTGGATAGTCATTATGCAAAACTCTGTAACCGCATCAATCTGGAATGGATGCGTTGTGTGAAAGAAGCCGGGGGTATGACTGCTGTTCATGCACTTCGGCAGCAGAATTTTTATGAAAGCCAGATCAAGCCCATTCAGAAGAAAGTGGTGGTTATCGTCAGTGATGCCTTACGCTATGAAGTGGCGCAAGAACTTATCGGGGTACTTGCAAAAAGGAAACATATAGCACATCTGAACTTAGGAATAGCCATGCTTCCATCGGAAACAAAGTTCTGCAAACCGGCGTTACTTCCACATCGTGAATTGAGATTGTACGGTGAGGAGAATGGAACGCAGAATATGGGCGTGGACAATAGAATATTGGATTCAACAGCCAAGCGAACAGAGCAAGTGGATTCTTATCGCTCCGGGGCTATTTGCGTGGATTATGAAGTGGTCGGTAAATATGAGCAAGAAAAGAATCGTGAGATATTTAAGCATCCTCTTGTATATGTGATGCACAATGCCATTGATGACAAAAGCCATGGAGCAACGGCCAAAGAGGTAGCTGACAGTTGCCGTGACGCAATCAACGAATTGGAAATGCTTGTCCATAAGATTCACGAAACATATAATGTCACAGAAGTGTACATAACTTCTGACCATGGATTTCTCTTCAATGACCAGGATTTTAAAGAGAAAGACAAGCATAAAGTGACAGAAGAGGTGCTGGAAAAGAGTTCACGTTATTATCTTACCACATTTGCAGACACGGTTCCCGGCATCGTAAAATTTCCATTGTCGGAAGTATCAGAAATGAATGCCGAAGGTATATATGTGGCAGTGCCGGAAGGGACGAACCGTTTGGCGGCACCGTCAGGTGGATATTTGTTTACTCATGGTGGGGCTTCTTTGCAGGAATTGATTATCCCTGTTATCGTTAGTCGTCAGGAACGAGAAAACACAAAACCGTCTGTTGGTGTAATGGTGCTTGATAGAAATTTGTCTATCCAGGCTTCACGACTGCGCTTTAAACTTTTGCAGACAGATGCCGTAAGTATGGATATGAATGGACGTACCGTTGAAGTTGCTTTGTACTATAATGATCAGGCTGTTACGCCGGTCAAGAAATTCGTTTTGGATAATACGGATGTTATTTTGGATAATCGTAAAGTATTAGTTGACTTGACACTGAACCAAAATGTAGATGCAAAGGTGCTTCAATTGAAAGTATATGATAAGGATAATCCTCTAAACCCTCTCATAAAAGAGAATGTGATGAATAATACGCTTATTGGTAATGATTTCGATTTTTAAAACTGTTGATTATGGATTTACAAGATAAAGTGATGGATGCCTTTATTGGCAAAGTTGTACGTAAGGATCTGGCCTTTTTAGTCAAGGGAGGTCTGCCTGTCCCTACCTATGTATTGGAATATCTGCTCGGACAATATTGCGCCAGCAATGATGAAGAAGTGATTGCTGAGGGCTTGGAAAAAGTAAAACAAGTTATTCAAAACAATTATGTTCACCGTGCCGAAGCTGAATCTGTAAAAGGAATCATCAGAGATAATGGACGCCATCGCATTATCGATAAAGTGACTGTACTTTTAAATGAGAAATCAGATGAATATCAAGCTTATTTTTCCAATATTGGACTGAGTAACGTACCCATTGGTACTGAATATGTCAAGAAGAATCCCAAATTATTGAGTGGCAATGGAGTATGGTGTATCGTGACAATGGGTTATATATCAGGTGATGACGTGAAAGTGCGTTGGGAAATACAGAATCTGAAACCTATTCAAATCAGTAATATTGACATTCAGGAATATATAGACCAACGGAAAAATTTCAATACTGATGAATGGATAGATTTTCTTATCCACACCATTGGTTTGAATCCTGAAAAGTTTAACCGTAGAGAAAAATTGATTTCTTTGGCACGGTTGCTGCCACACGTAGAAAATAACTTCAATTTTATGGAGTTGGGACCAAAAGGTACAGGCAAGTCGCATGTATTTCAAGAACTTTCTCCGTATGGGGTGCTTGTTTCAGGTGGTGATGTCACCAGTGCTCGTCTTTTTGTGAAGATGAGTGGCAATAAGGAAATTCTTGGTTTGGTGGGATATTGGGATATAGTGGCTTGGGATGAGTTTGAACAGCAGAAAGGCCGAGCAACGGATGCTGTGCTTATTGATACTATGCAGAATTATTTGGCCAATAAATCATTTAACCGTGGAAAAGGAACTCATGAAGCTTCGGCTTCTATGGTCTTTGTTGGCAATACAAAGCATACTGTTCCATTCATGCTAAAGAATAGTCATCTTTTTGAAAGCATTCCAACATCGTTTGTCAAAGGCGCATTTTTGGATCGTATACATTTGTACAATCCGGGATGGGAAATAAAGATGCTGAAGAAAGATTCTTTCTCAAAAGGCTATGGTCTTATCACTGACTATATTGCTGCTGTTCTACACGAATTGCGTAATAATGATTTGACAAATATGTTGAAAGACTATGCCAAGTTTGACCCTTCATTATCAGAACGTGATCATCTGGCTATTCGCAAGACATTCTCGGGTATGGTGAAACTATTATATCCGGATTTAAAGATGACAGATGAAGAGGCATTCGAGTTAGTGGATTTTGCTGCTGAAGGACGCAAACGGGTGAAAGATCAGCTATATATCATTGATGAAACGTTTAAGGCTGACCCTGCATTTTTCAAGTACACAAATTTAAAAACGGGGGCAGAGATTAATGTTGAGACATTGGAAAGGTTAAGTAATCCTCAGATAGTGCCGGCATATATACCTTATCCAACAGATAAAGCACCACTTGCAGATGATATAAAAGAAATGAGCAAATCAGAGGATGCAAAAGAGCATGTAAATGAAACCAATTCACGTCCGCGCATCCCAATATTAGACGAAAAAAGCCTTTCTTTTCGTCTGGGACAGACAGGCGTTTCTTATGAAAAACTTTTTGCGCCTTATTTGGAAAAAGCAGAAGAGATCACTGTAGAAGATCCTTACATTCGTACTTCTTGGCAAATCAAGAATTTTATGGAATTTGTAACAATGCTTATAGATACACGTCCAGTGGATGACTTGAAATTGAAATTGATAACGAAAGAAGAGGACGAAAAGATCCCAGATTTGATCGATCATTTTGATGACATAAAAGATGACTTGGCCGGATATGGTATTGATTTCGAGTATGAGTTCAAAGATTTTCATGACCGCTGCATAAAGACGGACACTGGATGGACAATATCGATGGGCAGGGGATTAGATATTTTTGAAAAGTACAATACATATTCTGTAGCTATGTCCCGTCAGGACAAAAGAAAGTGTAAGGATTTTATGGTAACGTTCATCAAAGGATAATATTAATTATTATTGTTATAATAGAATATGAATCCACGTGAGTATATGGTAGTTGACCTGCAACGTCGAGGTGACCCTAAGATGTTTTTCACAGAAAGGGTTGACAAAGTAAGGACAGAGAATGGACTGTATAAAGTTTCATTCTCCGGAAAGAAGTGAAAGATAGTCAACTGCATTCTGTTTTTGACATTTTGTATGGGCAATATACCATACAGAGACTTGAATATGAAAAAAAACAAAGGAACAGATTTGGGAGAATTATCAGAGAATGTAATCTATGACACTTTAGAGAAAGCAATATCGGATTCCGAATTGAAAAATATAAATATTCTGTGTCATTATCCTCTTTCACGGCTTGTAGCTGACGGGTATGACTTATCAGATGAACAAAGAAAATTTGCAAACAGTCCACTATCCCATGTTGACTTCTTACTATATAATACGATAACTAAACGCCCGTTGCTTTGTATAGAGGTGGATGGTTGGCAATTCCATCATACAGAAGTCCAGAGACATAGAGATGCTATAAAGGATGAAATATTAGATAAGTATGGATTGAAGTTAGTGAGATTATCCACCACATCTGTTGTTACCATGGATACAATCAAGGATATGTTAATAATGGCATTAAAAGCATAATGGAATCTTCATGCTTATCTGCTTTTTTTGTGACATTGATACACTTTTCGCTATTAGTACACCTATCTCCCTGCATTTTTTTAAGGTTTGTCATTAGGCTTTTTGTATTTATATGACGATAATCAAGAAAATATTAGCTGCGTTGATAACTATATTGTATTAAAACGTATATTTCTTACGATTTATGGAAATATTTTTCTTATATTTTAAAAGTCTTATGTATCTTTGCAGCAGATAAAAGTAACTTCTTAAATATTATATCAATATGATTAGAGACTTTTGGGTTAAGAACTATCTGTCCATTTGTGACAAACAAGAACTGAGTTTTGTCGCTAAAGGTCCTGCTTCGGAGCTAGTATCTGAGGTTGCAGAAGACGTGTTCCTCTATAAATTATGTATTCTGTATGGTTCTAATGCTTCTGGCAAATCAAACATGCTTATTGCTATGAGCGAAGTGTTTCAGTTGATGGTTATGCCAAAATCAAATGCGAGTAAGAAAATATTAGGATATATACCATTTGTGTTGACGGCTGATTTACCGACTGAAATGCATGTGTCTTTTTATGCCGATGGCATCAGATATGACTATGAAGTAACTTTTAATGGAGATTATATACTTAAGGAAATTTTGAACTATTATCCTAAAAAAGCAAAGTCGTTGTTCTATGAACGTACTTTTGTTGAGGACAAGGTACAAGCTGATATCAAGTTTGGTCCAAGTCTTAAATTACAAGCCAAAACGCAGGATAGTATTCGAGAGAATACGCTCAACAATCATAGTGTGCTTTCCGTTTGTAATAAAACGGCTTTCAAAGATGATATAGAGCCTTTTAATGTATTGAGTAATTGGATAATGGCCAATTGCCATGATGTGGATGGAGATGGTGAAAAAGAAAAGGGTCTCGTGGAGATTCTAAGCGAAGCGTATGCAGATAATAATAAACGTAAATTTTTCAATCAAATGCTTTGTAAAGCAGACTTAAATATACTGGGATACAAGCCTACTATTGAAGATAGAACAATTTCTCAAGAATTCCGCGAACAAATCAAGCAGGAAAATATACCTGATAGTATGAAGGAGGCTCTGCTGAAATCAACTGTTGAATCAGTTACTTTTTTGAACCATTCAGAAAAAGGTGATTTCGAAATTCCTCTAAGATTACAGTCAAAAGGGACAATGAAGTATGTACGTATTCTCAATGTGTTGTATGATATGGTTACCGGCTCTCATGTCTATTTCTTGGATGAGCTTGGTGAAGATCTTCACTATGATCTATTGTTCTATTATCTTAATGTATTCATTTTCAATTCAGATAAGTCTCAACTTATAATAACCAGTCAGGAGACAGCTTTGCTTTCTCAAGATCTAATTAATGAAAATCGCGGTGTTGTATGGTTTGTTGAGAAAAACAAAGAAACGGCCTCTTCTGAATATGCCCGTGGTGATTCTTTCGGACTGCATAAGAATCTATCTTTGTATAATTCCTATCGTATAGGCAGACTTGGAGCTAAGCCCGAACTGGGTAGCATTTTCATTGATATGGAAGATTGATATGGGAAAGCTGCACAAGACAACATTGATTTTGGGCGAAGGTCCAACTGAATTCTTCTACTTCAAGTCTCTGAACGACGTGTTTAATGGCTTGGATATTAAGCCGGATTATCCAAAACATACTAATATAAAGGAGCTTAAGTCGAAGATAATAGATGGGATTGCGATGGGATATGATTATATATACTGTGTAATAGATATGGATACAAAGGATAAAGAGTCTGAACGTTCACAGTATGTGCGATTGAAGAAAAAATTCGAGAAACCTATTATTAGACCAAAGAAGGGTATTCTTTTTATAGTTTATTATATAAACAGATTTTTATTATGAATGTTAACGAAATTGTATTGGATAAACTCCATCTTTGCTTTAGTGAAATAGCAAAGTGCAAACAATTGCTTGATTCCAAAAGAGCGGATGATTTCTGTGGAAGATTGTTAAGCATTTATATTATGTTGCGGGCAGATGATATCACAAAGATATGGAGTCACTCGCTTCCACAGGGGAAAATAGAGCGTTTACTGTCTGATGAGGTGAAAACCACATATAACAATGATTTTCGCCTTGTTAGGGATAAAATAGGGGCCCATTATCAAACGACCGCAGAAAATAGAGATATTGATATTTTCGAGAACTCTAATTTGTTTAGAAGTTTTGATTATAAGTCTGTTTCCAAATTTATCGATGAATTATTTGCAGCAAAATGTCTCATTGAGTGTGATGAAATAAAGTTTGGTTTTGATTCTACTTATGATCTGAAGATAGCTCTGGAGGCTATTGATAGTCTTTATGCTGATGATAAGGCTAGTATTACAAATAGCGCTTTGGAACTTTTCGGATTTAATAAAGCTGGTCTTATCACTTTTAAGAACGAACAACGTAAGGCACAATTCTTAAAAGGAATTGAGTTAATGGTAAATTATGCTTATTGTCTTGCTACGAAGCCTTATTATAGTATTGAGGATAAAAGGCTATTTAAACGTTTGTTGGTATGTGTGATATACAACTATTATGATAATTTATATACTCGGAATGAACTTAAACCTACTGCAGTACAATATGAAGAAGGCTTTGATATAATGTATAAAAGGCTATATACACCTCGTGATAATAAAATAATGCTAGATTCTGCTTTTGATGAATTTGAAAAGATTTATCACACAGACAAATTCTTCAAGAGAAACCGTAATGTAAGGGATCATTCATGTGGACATTTAGACGAGAATAGCAATGTTGACGAGATTAATGCTGCATTAGATAGCATGGAGCTTGATGAAATTTATGGTCAATATAACAACATGCTTAACCTTTTTAATTTTATATGTAACAATATGCTCGCTTTGACCTTCTTCCGAATACCACCTATATCCGTCTTGTATAATGCTCAGATGGTAAGTATGGAGGGTGTCACCAGTTTTTATGGAGAGAAGTTGGAAGATAATCCTATACTCAATATGATGACCTCAGAAGAGATCATGAGGTCGTTAAGAAAAAGGGATGTTAATTATGATGAAGCTCGCGCAGAAATGAGCAATAGGCTGTTTTCTCAAAATCTCGAACAATACGATCTAATGATTGCTGCCATTGGTCAACGGTTGTGTGAGATGAATGATAGCGAACCTGATTTGTTTGCTATCATAACTGGATTGCATGGGGCAAAAAGAGGTTTTCCTAATAGACTTCAGCGTTCAATTACAGATTTGATAAAAAACAAAGGTATTAAAAATATCATAAAGGTCCCACTAATTTGGGTTTTGTCTTCAATCTGCTGTAAAGACAAAAGCATTGATATACTAAAATACCTACAGAAATTGGTAAAGTGCAATTTTTATCCGATTCAATGTTTTGCTTTTATAGGATATCTGCATTACCTGATGAGCGATAGAAGCCATTACGTGAATAGCAACAATAAGCCACATGCGGTGGATGAAAATTTTGCAAATCTTCTTCATTCTATTAATAATCCAACTCGATCATTAGGTATATGGCTGGCTTTAAATCAACATTGGATGTTAGATGATGATTATATGCCTGAAAGAAAGCGTGAGACTAATTATAATACATTCCTCAAGGATGGTTTGCATGATAGTATACAAGCATATTATAAATATGCTAGCATAGAAGATTCGGGAGAGTTTAATTTATGGGAGACTTATAAAAAAACTGACCATTATTTATTGCTTTTATTTAGGTTTGCATTGTTTGAGAGAAACAGGAAACAGAATCCAAATGTTTTCATAGAACTATGGAATTCTAATTGCTTTATTAAATTTAGAGCTGAAGTATATGAATCATTGGGAGTTGGATTAATGACAGAATTGAATGGAGACATTGATATGGCAAGAGATATCTTAAAGACTATTGTTAAAGACAATCCCATCAGCCAAGATGCGATAAATACACTTGCCGAGTTTGAAGAGAGAAATAAAAGAGTGAAATAATGTCAGATTCCAAACCAGCATCAAGGGAAACTATTGCCAATCTTGTCGCTAATTCAGGATTGGCTATAGATAATCTGTATAAAGCATTAAAGAGCGGATTAGCTGTTCGTTCATTGATGGATGAGCATACTCCTGCATTATATGTCTTAACTCAAGACTTACAGAATGGCATAAAGTTTATATTGATGGATATTGGTGCTTCATGCAGAGCAGAATTCTCTGTAAATAATCTATATGAGAAGCGATTTCATATGAAGAACATACAGGCCTCAATATCCGAAGGCTATAAGTTGCTGTACAATTTTGGCAAATTAAGAAAAAAATCCTTGTGGAAAAAACTGATGAAACAATTACATGATGACGGCAATTTAGATTTGATAACTGAAGGATTAGACATAGAAAAGAAATTAGAAGTCTTTGGCAATACAGAGATAGATCAAAAATTGCGAAACTTAACTCTTCACTATGATAATGAGATGATAGAGGTCTACAAAAGCACAGTATTAGTAGATAGTGAGGAGGAAACGATGAAGAAGGTTCTTTGTTTTTGGGGCATTCTGCAAGAAGTGAAATTATATACCGATAAAATCGATGAATACTGTCTCTCAAAAACAGGTATTAATAAGCCATTTTCTTCATCCCATATACAACTTAGCGTTAACGTTCTTCATATGACAGTGTGCCAGCTTATCAATAAGGATGGTAAATTAGAGAATGTTTTCGATAATTTACCAAAAGAAGCTGTTGAGAGCATAGATTTGATAGCAGAACATTGGAATGGTACTAAAAGAGTTGAAGCTTACATTCGCAATAAAGTACCATCCAGTGGTGTTATTCCCGAAATCGGGAATGTTCAGGTATTGGCAAATATTCAGTTGTTGATGAGATTTATGATGCTTGATATGGTAGCAATAGTTGATGCTTATCTAAAATCATCATCTGGTATAGAGTATGCTCTTAATCTCCGTAGAGTATGCGTAACTAAGGTGTCTACAATGGTGCATCTGTATGGATATACCTCTGATGAAAATGATCAATCAATCTGGAAGAGAATCGAAGATATGATACCAAATGGATCCTCTGAACTTATTCTTCAGAGTAAGAATATTGACGATTTATTGGAAAAGATAGTATTCCAATCCCATGATAAAGATTTAAGGACAACTTTCGTGCATCTATTTGATAACTCAAAAGCTTGTTCCGACTTAGCAGATATCGTAAGTGCTATTGAATGGATAAATCCAATCATTCAAGTTGTGGACATCCAATTGCTTCTTGAGGTATATAAGCTTATGATGCAATTCACAACAACTCTCATGAATGTGCTAGCGGAAGGAATACATCAGAAGAACGTACAAAGTAGTAGAGCGATGAATAATCAGATGGATGAACTTATCCGCAGATTTGAGGAGAGCCAGCTACCTGATGATCAAAAGAAACAGTTAGTTAACATGATGGAGGAGACCAAGATAAAAATTAATGATTTGATGATATGATAATATATAAAATCTCGCTATCAAAAAGGAAGTAGTTAAAAAGAAACAGTCATTTTGGGACCGTTCATCCATGGATAAGAGAGAAAAGGATGAAAAGAAGTAACAAAATGTCAGTAAAAGCGATGTTAAGTCCTCTGTGCCTTATACCGTCTTCCCTTATTTCGGAGCATATCCGTTCACTCACATAACTGTTCGGCATACTTTTGTACCTACCAAGCTTGCCTGGATAAAATCGTTCATAAAGCTGTTCGTTTTCAACTAAAAGGCGACAGTCTAAGAAAAAAGTATTAATTTTGTAGTCAATTGTCATTTATGCCTATTGAGAGTGAACGTATATCACCGAAATATGTATAAGTTAATACCAAGTTATTTCCAAGTTGATGAAAAGGATGCTATTGAGGTAATTTTAAAAAGTCTGGTTGAGCCTAAGTCAGCTAAAGAACAGGCATTAATTCTATCTTGTTCCATTCGAACTTTAAAAGATAAGTATCTGGATAAGATGTTTCAAGCTGGAGTTGTAGAGTACACAATTCCAGAAAAACCTACAAGCAATAAACAGAAATACAAATTGATAACATATTAACGATATCAACATGAACTATTCAACAAAAGATAAGATAAAGCAGTTCTGATAGGTTTGATTGAACGCAAGCGATTCATATTTTGGAATGAAGAGGAGTACAGATACAAGAGTGATAACCATCGCAAGGGACGTAAATCAAACTTAGACACCAACTCTGGCACTTTATCGTAGGACTTAGACACAAACTTAGACACTAAAAGGCAATACTTAGACACTAATCAGCACTTTAAGTTAAATAACAGACAAAAAGATGTTGTCAAGATGAAACTGTGACCGGAGTATACGATTATTGATTCGTGATGAGTATTCAACTAAATATCGTTTTAAATCATCAGACGTGTATTTGTAAGTAACATGGTTACCTATTAGGATTTTCTTTTGACAATCGTAGTTTTATCAGTTTAGTAAAAATCTCTTTTCAAAATCATATCCTTCTATTATTGCATGTTATTTATATAATTAAGCAAGAATTCCTCTATGCCAATGTATAATATGCCTGAATCATCTCTCCATTGGATGATATAATCCTTAACCACAACGATTTTTATAAAAGAGTCTTTTATCTTTGTTAGGGAATTAATCTCCTGCAATCGCTTGGTTTCATCAGCTACGGTTAATGCCGACTGGATGTAATAACGTACCTGTGAGCGCTGGCAAACAAAGTCCACTTCCAATTGCGAACGCTGGCGCTTGCCATCAGCATTTATTACCATCGTCTCAACGACACCCACATCAACACTGAATCCGCGGGCTGTAAGTTCATTGTAGATGATGTTCTCCATAATGTGATTTTCTTCTTGCTGGCGGAAATTCAAACGCGCATTTCTTAAGCCCACATCTGAGAAGAAATACTTCTGTTGTGCTCCGATGTATTTCCGTCCCTTAATATCATATCGTTCCGCTTTCTTCAGTATGAAAGCATCAATAAAGTAGTCTATGTATGCAGAAATGGTGTTGTGGGATACAATCAAATTTTTGGTCGACTTGAAAGTGTTCTCCAGCTTAGTTGCATTGGTCAAACTACCCACCGATGATGCCAGATAGTTCAGAATATCCTCAAGCACATCTTTGGATGCTCGCAATTTATTACGCTCAATAACATCGGTGATGTATGTGCGTTCAAAAAGACCTTTCAGATAATCTACCTTTTCAGAATGCCCCTTCTTACTCATCACAAACGGCATACCTCCGTACATCATAAATTCAGTCCATGCCATTCTGCTTTCCCCTTCATAAGCGGAACAGAACTCGTCAAAGGTCAGTGGGTTTACTCTGATTTCCTCGCCTCTATCTTTGAATTCCGTCAGTATGTCAACAGAGAGCATCTTCGAGTTGCTACCAGTAACATATAAATCAACATTGTTCAGTTTCTTCAATCCAAGTAAGACATCCACGAAACCTATTTTTTCATTTACATTATCTGGTAGATATGGATTCTGTATGCTGTCAACCTTTTGAATTTCATCCAGCAACACATAGAAATAACTCTCCTTATTTGAGCAAATCTTTCTGATATACTTTCCGAGTTCCAGAGGATTGCGATATTTTGCATTGATATCCTCGTCAAGGGCAAGCATTACAATATTCTGTTCGGCCACACCTGTATCCATAAGATGCTGGCGAAATAATACATTCAGCAGATATGATTTACCACATCGACGTATGCCTGTAATGATTTTAATCATACCATCATTCTTCTTTGCAATAATCTGGCTGAGGTATCTGTCTCTTTGAATATTCATGCTTATCTGCTTTTTTTGTAACATTGATACATTTTTCGCTTGTAAAGATATATAAAATAATTGAAACACGTACTCCTTATCTGCTTTTTTTGTGACATTGATACACTTTTCGCTATTAGAACACCCTTGTTAGATTTTCATGATATGCGTAACAGTGTAATATATGATGCTCCGTTGAGGAGTAATTTCGCAAACAATAAAAATAAAATTTCAGTAAATACAGCTTTGCTTGAATTCTATTGGAGCTTAGGTAATGATATAATAGTTCCGCAGGATGCGGAAGATTTCAACAGATCTATGCTATTCTCAATTCCTTGGGACCATCATAGACGAATATTGATTGCGGCAAGGACAATGTGGAAAAAGCAATATTCTTTGTAAAAAAGACACTGGAAAATAACTGGAGCTGCGATGTGCTGTTTAACTGACTTGATAAAGACTTATATGAACGAGACCTTGAAGATGCATTGGTGGCAAACGTCACTAAATTTCTATTGGAACTGGGCAAAGGATTCTCTTATATGGGAAGACAATTCCGTCTATCAGTAGGCAATCAGGAGTTTTTTCCTGATTTGTTATTTTCTCCTTTATTATTTCAAGTATACTTCTCATACGTATGCCGATCAAAATCTTCTTTTGAAAGATTTGAATCAACATTGTGAGTATCGCAAAAACATAGATTTTAATCTGACACGAATTTTAGTCTTGCAGAATTATATATTTTCCTATATCAAATGAATGATGCTCATTTTGAAAGACGTAGCCTAACTGATTTGAAACACAATGAGTATGACCAATTGTGGCATCGATGTTTCGGTGAGAGTGACCATATATCCAGTACTCAATAGGACTTGATGCAATGTAATTGTCAAGTTCAACTGTAAATGCTCCATTCAACGGACTTCCTTTGAATTCATCAGCCATCAGCTGATATGAAGGGACATGATGGGTAGCCACTATGATGTGCTTAGCTTTTGATTTAGCGATGCTATTTTTAACAAAATCCAAGCATTTATTGTGTTCGTCATTAAAGCGTTCCCACGTCAACAAATCATTTCCACTTCTGATTCTATGGAAATCAGATACTGAATTTTCTGTAATATAGGCATCCTGAGGCTCTATCTTTGACCAAAGAGTTGTAGCTATCAATTCTGAATCTTCCTCAAGTGGGACAACAACGTTATACAGACATTTTACATTTTCTCTGATGTTATATTCCCAACCGTTGTACAATTGCTCTATATCGAACTGCTTATAGAATTCATGGTTGCCTGGAATGACGATAACTCTCTCAAAATTATCCGAAGCCCATGACCAGAATGGATGTTTGTCATAGTTGTCGTCTCCGAGATAACCTATATCACCGGCAAGTAACAGCATATCCCCTACCACTTTCAGTGGATGACTCTTGATATAACGGCTATTTTCAGCAAACTCAAGATGTAAGTCAGATGCATATTGAATTTTTATCATGATAGTATAAAACAGTTTTTAAGTTGCTGTATGAGTTTCTCTCCTGTGGTGCGTCCTAAACCGGCAGCTTTGATAAAATCCGCATTTGGTAGATCGCTGCTCGCCTCTTCACAGAAACGTTCTATGTCATCTGATAATGATTTTGAGATTACGAATGATTCTGCTGTTCCAAGCATTGCCGCAAGTCGAAACACATCTTTCTTGTGTTTCGCTATTTGTTTGCTGTCTATCTGTTCACCACGCGTCTTACGTTCAGACATTTCCAAACATGCTTTACATTTCAGGCAGATAAGACTTTCGATATTAGCAATATGGATGCCATCTTCCAATCGACTGTGTTCAATTGTGTAATGATAATAATCATCATTCATTAGGATAGCAGAAAGACTTGACAAATCTTCACTTACAGGAATAGGCGTCAGATGAGCGTCCTCAGGGAAGTCAATCAAGCCTAAGTTTCTGGAAAACAATTCCACCTGGTACGGGTATTCTTGATTGACTGGTTTCATAAACCTATAATATTCATGTCTTGTGTGTTGTCTCTCTATGGTTCCTCTATTCTGCTCGCCATATTGGGCTGCTTTGACAAACTCCCAAAAACGAGTTACAAATTCTTTTGATAGTGCTTCTACAATCAGGATTATATCAATATCCTTCGTGGCTCGTGGCGTTTGTGCATATATCTCTTCATGGATTTCACATGCTGTTCCACCTATTATGACATAATTATCTTCAAATCCGGCAAAGAATGCTTTAAATTGTTCTATACCTCTTACCATTTTATTTCGTTTATCATATTATCTAATTCAATCTGTATACGTTCGTCCTCGTTATCCTTTAATGTCAAATATAAGGATAGCTTATCTACCACTTTGCCATTACTTAGTAGAGCTGGATTATACCGCCAAATTTCCAGTGCGTTGTTTCCATACTTTTTATCAGTCTGAACACCCGATGATTTCAACTCTTCTTCACTAATGGCATAGCACATGTTTGATTCGCCATTTATCATCGTATATTCTGCCAAGGCATTGATGCCGGCAAATAAAGCATTATCGACGGTGTAGTCAGAGTAGACCACTCGCTCTACGGGATTTATCAGCAGGGGCAGAGCTTTTTCCCATAATGGTTTGCCTATATTCGTAAAAAAATATAACTTTTCTTTTCCGCCTTCAACAGATAATATATTATTGACGGATAGCCATCTCAAAGTTCGATTGGCTGTAGCGTAAGATACGCCAAATTTTTCTACAATGTCCTGCGTTTTCAAACGATTATCCATATCGTCTTTCTCTAATTTATACAAGATGACACATTGTGCAAGCGGTGGAATGGCAGCGTATGCGTGTTCGATAGAAATCCTTTGCCTTCTCAAATCTATGATTAAATCTGGAATGAACATTTGTTTTTGCGAAATAATAAAATTCACCCGTTGGTTGACAAGTCGCTGCAAATTATATGAAGCTATTCTGTCTAATACAAAGACGGGTATCATTTCAATTCTGTTTACTATTAGAGCCTTTTGTTTATCCAATTTAGCAGGGGTAATGCCTGTGCTGTCAAGACAGAAACATAACAAAACTGGATGTTGAAGCAAATAAGTTTGGAAAAACTTATATTCACTGGAGACAGCAATAGGTAAGTGCCCAATTGTATCGTTGTCAAGTGGAGTTAACTTCACCTGCTCATTAAGCATTGCACTAACATATAATGTGGTCTCATTTATGTAATCATCAATATTGCACATAATCACATTTATCTGATTTTGTGCAAATGTAGTGATTATAGTCTGAATATCAAAACTTTAAGATTAAGATTTAATATAAACAAAAAAAA
>Ga0210129_1000127_pt1 | contig 20764 bp, 35 predicted proteins | sample WestPond_Cattail_2_FD_185582 | JGI IMG/M metagenome (GOLD analysis project Ga0210129, IMG submission 185582) | Wetland microbial communities from the San Francisco Bay, California, USA, that impact long-term carbon sequestration -... | ecosystem: Environmental > Aquatic > Marine > Wetlands ... | reverse complement strand
GAGGTGTTTATTATGGTGGTACTTTTACAAAAGTAGATGATTCTCTTATTAATATGTCAACTATGATGTTAGTAGTAGAAGATGCTACTAGTGGGGTTGCTGTTAGAATAGAAACATCTTCTGTTGCTTCTGTGTCTGTTAGTAATGCTACTCCTATAATTATAGGTAGATTTACATGGTTAAATGTTGAAAATAATTATATGGACTTTTTAGCAGTAGCAGAAGGTTCTATTTTATCTTCTGATATTATACTTGGTAAATGTGTGTATGCTGGAGCTGTTTTATCAAGTACTTTTGATTATTCTAGAAGAATGTGGAATTTTAATTATTATAATAATATAAATATAGATTCTATAATGTTTAAAGTAGAAGCAAATGAACCTTATGGTACAAAAGTAAAAGTATATCCTGGTACTGCTGTTATTAATGGTAAAAAAATTACAATTGCAACAATTACACAATCACCTGATTTTACATCTGCTTCTAGTAATGGTAGAAAAGACATATTACGAATAGATAAGAATGGAACTCTTTCTATTCAACAAGGGATTGATACTCCAGGGGCACCATTACCTATAATGGATAATTCTTATTTATCTATAGCTATTATAGAATTTCCAGCTCTTGCTACTGTTGTAAAAGGAGAATATATAACATATATATACCCTTATTTTCATTTTTCAGGACAATTAAATAGTACGTCAAGTACTACATTTCAAATAGATAAAGATAATAATGGTCCTCTTTTAAAAAATAATAGTGGTCCTTTAGAAGTAAGAGTATATGATGATTCTGCATTATCTATTTTACGGGTAGCAGAACCAGTTGGAAGTACTGATGTTGCTACTAAAAACTACATAGACACTAATACAAAATCATTAAGAAATTATATAAGTGGTTTAAATATTACAAACAATGGAAGTGATTTAAATAATGACATTGATATTGATGTAGGAGTAGCTCAAGATAGTACCAATACCTACACCATGTATTTAAACTCCTTACTCACAAAACAATTAGATGCAGCATGGGTTGCTGGTACTAATCAAGGTGGTTTATTTTCAGGATCAAAAGCAGCTACTACTATTTATTATATTCATTTAATTCGAAAAGATAGTGATGGAAGTATTGATGTAGGATTTGATACTTCAATTACAGCAGCAAATAAACCAGCTGGATATTCTAATTATCGTTGTATTGGATCTTTTATTACTAATGCTTCTTCTAATATTAGAAATGGAAAATATATTAGATACAATAATATACTTCATTTTATATATAATGATTTTGTACTAGATCGAGCATACTCCTCTCTATCAGGAACTTCTAGAATTTTAATAACTACTAGTGTTCTTCCAAATTGCATTGGTATCTATTCTTTGTTTTTAAATGGCTCTGCTGGAGCAAGTTATGTAAATTATGGTTCTCCCTATGAAACAGACATAGTACCTAGTAATTTTGATACTGCAAAAATACGTATTGATTTTGGAGATAGTCTATGGGATTGTCAATTAGAATATATAGTAAACTCTAGTAGCCAAATTTATATTAGAGCAGACACTGGTTCTGGAGTTTATGCAAGTTTAAAAACTGAAGGGTATAAACAAATATGTTAAAATATATAAAAGGTAAATAATAATGGGAAGTATAGATAATGGTAGTCAAGTATTAAGCTATGATTACAAAGAAGAAGCCAAAGGAATTAAATTTAATCGTGTAAATTATAAAATAGCATCGCATGGTATTTATTATGGTGGTGAATTTACAAAGATAAACGATTCTCTTATAAATCTAGCAACAATGCTTTGTTTCTTTGAAGATGATACTAATAAAGTAGGGGTACGAATAGAGACAACAGCAGTTGCTTCTGTATCTGTAACTCCTACTACGCCTTATATAATTGGAAGGTTTACATGGATAAATACTGAAAATAATTATATGGACTTTCTAGCAGTTGAAGAATCTTCTATTGATCCAGCTGATATTATATTTGGAAAATTAGTATTTGTAGGAGCTGTATTACAAACAGAATTTGATTACTCATGGAAAACATGGAGTTTTAATCATTATACAAATTTAAATGATTATTTACCCCCTTTTAAAGTAGAAGCAACAGAACCTTATAGTTCACAAGTCACAGTACGTCCTGGAAGTGGATATTTTGTAAATGGTAAAGCAATTACAATTGCAGTAGATACGTTATCTCCTGTTTTTTCTTTCCCTATATCTTCTAATGGTAGAACTGATATTTTATGTATAAAAGAAGATTCTTCTCTTGTAATTATACAAGGAAGTGATTTACCATCTGCCCCTACTCCTTATGTAAATAGAAAGTATTTACCTATTGCAGTTGTAAGTTTTCCACCCCTTGCTACTACTATACGAGGAAGTTATATATCCTATCTGTATCCTAATAAAGTAATATCAGATAAATTAGAAGGTGTTTCTAATACTACATTTCAAATAGATCAAGATAATATAGGTGTAAAATTAAAAAATAATAGTGGTATATTGGAAGTAAGGAATGCAGCAGATTCAGCATATGCTATTGTACGAGGAGATACACCTGCAAATGTAAATGATTTAGTTACAAAACAATATACAGAAGATTATGCTAATTTATATGCTACTTCTTTAAAAGGGTATATAAATGGACTTACATTATCAAACAATGGAAGTGATGCAAACAATGACATTGATATTGCAGTAGGAATTGCAAGAGATTCAAGTAATACTTACACTATGTATTTGAATTCAAGTCTTACCAAAAGATTAGATGCAGCATGGGCTGCTGGAACAAACCAAGGTGGTTTATTTTCAGGGTCAAAAACTTTATCAACATGGTATCATGTATTTTTGATTCGAAAAACAAGTGATGGAACAATTGATGCAGGATTTAGTACTTCGATAACAGCAAGTGATATACCAAGTGGATATGTTGCTTATCGAAGAATTGGTAGTGTTAAAACCAATGCAAGTAATAATATATATGGTTTTTTACAAACAGGAAATTATATACGTTGGAAAGACATACAAACAGATAGATCATATGCAACTCCTGGAAGTACTAATCGAGTTTTAGTTACTTTAATCTCAACTCCTCCTAATATAAGTGTTCTTGCTGATTTAAAATTAAGTTTACAAGAAGGACCTTTATCTTCTGTTATGTATATATTTTTTGGACCAACAACTGATTCAGATATAGCACCTACTAGTTTTGATAATAGTCATTTTCATTGTTATAGTTCTGCAAGCCATAGGGAGAATATGAATTATAAAGTTAGTTTTATTGCAACAGATTCTTCTTCTCAAATTTATTATAGATGTAGTGATAATGATGGTAATTCTAGAATTGGTATTAATGTTTTTGGTTGGGTTGATCCAACTTTATAAAATATGATAAAGTGTATTTCTAATATAATAAACTATATTTTAACAAGGGATAAAATAATGGAAAAAATTAATTTAGAATTAAAAGATTATAATACACAAAGAGATAATGATGTAAAGGCATTTGTAGCATGTATGCCATCATCTTATAAAATGTTTTTAAAAGGAAACAAAATAGAATATGTAAATGACTCAATTAGAAAATTTGGAAGATGGTATGAAGATGATGATTATTTTATGTTGTTATTAAATACACCTGATGCTAAAGCATATTGTTATAAAAAATATCCATGGGCATATAGTACTGATCCTAATAAAATAATACCTCCAAATCAAATACATGGAATGTATGGTTCCTATTTAAGTCCTATTATTTGTGGTAAAAAGGTTTCAGATTTTATAGAGAATTCTACATTTGAAAGCATTAAAACTAGAATAGATAATAATGAAGTTATAATGACAAGTGGTTCTTTCCCAACAGCACATATAGATGGTCATGCTTTTTGTATTGTAGGGTATCGAAAAGATAAACTATTATTAGGTGATCCATTTGGTAATTTTCATACAAACTATAAAGATGTAAATGGCTATTTAGTTGAAATGTCAAAAGATGAATTTTTACAACATGTAAAGCCTTTAAAAATAGCAAGTTCAACTTTATATAGTACTTTAAAATGGTCACATATTAAAGTATAAGGAGATAAAGAATGATTACTTTTCAAAAGTATTTAGTATATAGTATAGCTACTCTTTTAATGGGTTTAGCTATAGTATTTGTTCCTTCAGTAGCAGAATCAATGGCCCCTACCTACATTATATTAATTGGTTCTTTTTTAGCCATTGATCTTGCTACAATGTTAAAGAAAACAAGTACATTACCAGATGGGGAATTTCATCCTATAAATAAAGATAGGTATATTGTAAGTAGCATTTGTACATTGTTATTATTTGTTCTTTGTTTATATATACAAGCAAAAAATGAAGTTGTATTGTCTGGAACTCTTTCAGTATTAGGTATAACATTAATGAGTATTTTGTCAATGTACCTTGGAGGACTTGAAGGAAACAAGTTATTAACTGGTATTTCAAAAGAAGAGAAAGAAGTTTCTAAGGATGATAAATAATGAGTATTTCATTTTATGTTATTTTAAGCTTAATACTTGTTTTAGTACTTGTTGGTTTTTTATTTAAACTATCAATGGACAATAATAAAAAATTAAAAAAGCAAGTAGATACATTACAAAGTACACTTAAATTACGAGAAAGAGAGAAGAAAGAACTTTTAGAACGACAAGAAAGTTTAACATCAACTATGAACAAATTACAAGGAGCAAAGACAGATGAAGAGAAAAATACTATTGTCAATAATCTCACTACTGATTTTTTTAAGCATTAATTCTTGTTGTACTAAATTATATACTATAATATTACCAGAAGAAGTTGCTAAACCAGCCTTAGTTCTATTACAAGAAGATGGTACTACTACTTTAGTAGAAGATAGTCCTCCTCTAATTGAGCCTTTCTTTTACATTATACAAAATGCAAGTACTCTTTCTGATTTTAGGCATAATTATTTAGTAATGATGCAATATTCTTTAAGATTACAAGACTACATTCATCAAATACAAGATCAAGAAAATAAATAAAATTTAAAAATGTACTATAAAGGATTGTATTAAAAAGATACAATCCTTTTCTTTTTATAAAAAATCATGGGTAGAATAGTATCAGATACTATAAAGTATTGTATTGATTCTATACAGATAAGAGAAATATACTATAAAATTTTTAATAAAATGCTTGTATTTTCTATATAAATAATGTATATTTTTAATATAAACTTGGCATACTTTTTGCTTATTATGTATTACTACAAAGGAGACTGTATGATGTACAATTGTAATGAAGAATTTTTTAATGGATTACCAAGCTTTTTTAACTTGTTCATGTTTGATCAAGTTACTTTTGATGCAAAGGAGGAAGACAATCAATATGTATATACAATTGATTTACCAGGATATGATAAAGAAGATTTAGAATTATCTTATTTAGAAGAGAATGGGAAATCTTATATTGTATTGCATCTTAAAAAGGAACATAGGAATAAGAAAGTAGGTAAATACAAAATAGGAATTACAAATAACATTGTAATAGAAAATATTAAATCAAGTTTGAAAAATGGAATCCTTAAAATTGTAATTTCTAAAAAAGCTTCTATTAGAAATAACATTGTAATTGAGTAACTATAGATAGAAATCTACTACTTATATAGGATATCTATTGTCTAATTAGGTATCCTATATAACTATATGTCTAATGGATGAATTTAAAGTAGTGTTAAATGATGCTCTTCTTTACACTTATAAAAACAAAAGAGTAAGTACTCGATTTGATAATTATAAAAGAGATGTTCTTTCTTCTAAAATTAAAATAATAGAATCTCACACTTATAAACCTTACAAAAAAGGTATTGAAAAACAACCAGATAAAAGATTGACTATTATTAGTTATAGTCATCCTCAATATAAACCTTATACAAAACATACACAAGGAACAAGACAAAAAAAGTATATACATGAATATGATATTATACTAGTACTTCAAAAAGATACTAATAATGAATTTTCTTTACAATCAAAAGTAAAATGGAGAATAGGTTCTTTTAAAAAGTGGGATTCAAATCCTCCCCAAAATAAAATAAAAACTATATATAGTGTTACAAAAGAGAAATTAAAAAAAAGATTTAAAAATGATATAGTTTCTTATAATAAAGAACTTGTTAAATTAAGAAAAAATGGAAAGTATTTAGATGTTGGAGATTATAATTCAAGAGAATTAGGATTAAATGGAGATGCTTATTGGAGAGATTTTTATCTTCAAAAAATACACAATTGTTTATTTGGTCCTATATGGAATAATTCAAAAAATACAAAAGAACCAAAAATACAATATCCTTTTTTAGATAAGCATATGATTGGTATAATTCTATATATGATTAAAAAGAATTATTTAAAGAAGTAACAACTATGTTACTAAAAGTATAAGGAGAGGTTTTTGACTTACATACTTTTAACAAGTTTAATTATTCTAGAATTATTTAGTTTTAGTTTATATTATTTATTACAATATAAGTTTAGAAGAAATAAAAGGAAACATGATTTACAAAATTTTATTATATACTTACTATTTGGTATTTTTTTTGTATTTAATGGTTTTAACAAATATGTAGAGTATTCAAATATTATATTGACTCATGAAGCTATATCTATTTTTGCATTATGTGAATTGATAATTAATATTGTATTGGCTTGTGTTCTTTGTATCTTTTTTATAAAGTCACTTATTAATGATATTAAAACAGCAAAATGAGTATGCAACATAAGGAATATTACCTATGACTTTTGATATAAACTCTTGGATATCTTCACCCTTTTTATCAAGATTAGCTGATTTATTTTTAATATTCCTTACTATTGCTTTTGTATTAGGATTATTTACTCTCTTTATTAAATTTACAAAGATAACAAGAATATTTGGCCCTAAAAATATAGGAGTTGAATTATTAAATGCAGACGATTTAAAAAAACTAAAAGACAAAGAATGGTCTTTGTTAGATCATAAATTATTCAAATTTTTAGAAAGGTATAGGTATACTTCTTTTTTAAAAATGTCTTCTACAGAGCAATATACTATTAAAGATGCTATCAATAATACATTTCTACGAGATTGTAAGTTTAAAATAATAGGAGAAATTCTTTTTTACTTCATAAAAGACCTTGAAAAAACAAGTGGGAAAGACATAGAAGAATTTCCTTCTGTTATAAATAGAATTGTAGAAACCTATGAACAATTAGCTAAGAAAATACTAATAGAATTACCCAATGGTAAAAAAATATATGGGGTACCTGATTGTTACATTAATAAATTCAATTATTGGCATTCAGATCATATTAAATTATGTTTAGATGGTATTTATTCTGTATTAGCTGAAAAAGTATATGATTGGAAAATAAAAGCTGCTTTTTGTTTAGAGTATATATATGTATGTTTACAATTAACACTAGATGATGCTAAGAAAACATTATCAAACTTAAATGGTGATCTTGACAAAGAAATAAGTGAAAAGGTTAAAGAACAAAATTAAAGCCAGATTGTTACATCTGGCTTTTTAATCATTGAGTTAATTTTTATTCTTCTTTAGTATGGTTTTTAAAGGTTTAACTGCTTGATTAATTAGAAAACACAAGATAATACAAACAATCAAGCACCCTATACTTATCATAGTGTTTATAGAGGAAGAAAAAGTGAAAGGAATTATATCCATAAAAGTCCTCCTAGATTAACAATGGTTGGTACTCTATAATAGAATATTAATATGTTTTACTTATTCCAATTATATAGGCCCCATTGACCAGATTGATACCAAAAACAACGGTCATAACGTCGTCCATTAACAAACACAGTAATATCCCCACATCCATAAGTCCAATGTCTAGAGGCGTAGGAAAGTGCTGCTTTTACACTTTTAACGTCTACCACTCTTGGGAACCAATCAGTACAACCTTGTTTATCACTATAATAAATCTCTACTCTCATATCGTCCTCCATATCTTACTCTTATATATAATATACTACACAATATATAAAAAAGCAAATAAAAAAGAAAGAAAATAAAATGTATACTCTTTTATACACTGTATACTTATTTGTACACTCAACAACTTTCTTTCTTTTTTATAACTTCTAAACATACATCTACTATTTTAGTATCTATTTTATTTATTGTACTATAATCTTGAAAATGTTCAAGTAATGATTTTTTAACACTTGTATCTATATTTCTTTCTACTAAAAGTTCTGTATTCCTTTTATTAAAAATTTTTCTACTATAGAAAGTAAAACCTTGTTCAAGAGCCATTTTAATATAGTACTTTATAGTTTCTTCTTTGTTTAGTGAATCATGTACTGTGAATATACTATAAGGAGTATCTGTTTTTGGTAAAACATCTGGATAGGTTACATCATAATATTTTAACCATACAGGGACTTTAATTAAGGTATAGTGTTTTGAAGAAATATCAATAGAAGCAATTAATGGTTTTTTATCTTTTTCTGTAATACTATTAAATATAGGGCTTCCTAAAAATCTTCCTTTCTTTGATAAATTCTCACTATGAATATGTCCACATAAATAATTGTTTACTTTTAATTTTGAAAGATCACTATAATTTTTAGAATTAGGATAATGATTTGTTTCATCTTCTGTATGATGAAAGCAAAAATCAAAAACACCTGCATATTCTTTTTCAGTGTATAAATTAGAATATCGTTCTCTCATAGAAGTAATATGTTTATTTTCGTGATAGTAATATGGTAAAAATAAACAAGTAAGTCCTTCTATATTTTGTACAGAAGGAAAGGTAATTACTTCTACATTGGGTAAAGGTCTAAAAGTTGATAGTAAGGAAGAAGCTATGTTTGCATCATGATTTCCTTGCAATATTTTTATAAATGAAAACTTTGATTTATTTAAAAAATAATCAACATATAATTCTAATAACTCATGAGGGGAATCTATTGTTTCTACAAGATCACCTAAAAATATTAATCCATTATCTTTAGTATTAAATTCTGGGTTAGTAAAAAGCCAATTTAAAAAATCTTTTGTTTGTGAATATTTTGGTTCTTTTTCTTGGAGATGTAAATCCCCAACTACTAATAAATTTTTCATTATACTCCCTTGTAAGAATAAACTTTATTTTCTTTTTTCTCTTTTGTAATAGCTTGCTGTATAACTTGATATGAAAACAATATACTAATAATAATAGCACTTAATCCTATAAGTAGTTCAAACATATACTATACTCCTTTATTGTATATTTAATAATTCAAGAGAACCATATGAATTTGTAAAGAATACTTGTTTCACAGTACTATGTTTAATAGCTTCTAAGCATACAGGACAAGGTTTAGCAATACGTATTTCTCCTTTTTTACCTATTCTTGCTACAATTAAAGTATAAGGTTCTTTTTTACTTCTTATGAGACAATCTATCTCAGAATGTAGAAATATCTTAAATTCATTATAATTTTTATTATATAAAGCCATTTTAGGATGGGTTTTACAATAAGAATTCTTTCCAAAAGCTACTATATTACCTTTTCTATCTAAAGAAACAGACATCATGTTAAATTTACATTTTTCTTTATTTTCTTGTTTCATTTTTTTAATAAGAAGATTTAATATAGTATACTCTTTCGTTCTCATATTATAAGTATTTTCCTTTAATTAACAAAGTGCATGTGTCATTACATATATAAGAATCACTTTTAAAATCAATATACTTATCATCATTATAAGATTCATTATCAAAAGAAAAACATTTAGTACAATTTATAGTAAATAAAAGAATATTCATAAACTATGGAAGAATATAACAAGTAATACCCAGAAAACTCCGAATACAACACCAAAAACAAGTCTAGAAACATGAATATACATAAGTAAAGGAGTCCAATTGTCTATATTGTCTAACTTCATTTCTTGGGCTTTTTTAAATCCTTCTTTAATACAAGTAATAAGTTTTGACCATTTCATATTTTTATACTCCTTGTTAAATACTATATTTCTTATTTTTTAACATATCAATAGTCATTTGTTCAATCCATAAAGAATCGAATACAATTGTTTCTTTTCCTTGTAATTGATCATAGGTAACTACTTTTCTAGCATCTATGTTTTTTCCTTTAATGTCTACTATATATGTATCAGTACATGGAATTTCTTTAATAATATTTATAGAGTATCCTTTTAAAGAATATGGTTTATGAAGTAAGTTCATTATTTTTTTCCCTTTCTATTGTAGGTTCTTTAAATATTCTATTTTTATACAAAATAGTTTTAATAGGAATATTATTGTTTGTCCATTTAGTATATCCACAATTATATATCATAATAGCATCTTCCCATGAATTTGTCAAATTGTAAGCCCATTTTAATATTTTACAAGCTACATATAAATTAGTTTCTGGATCAAAAGGATCAAGTGGTTTATTATCATTAAATTTCCAAACATATTCACCTAAGTATCTTGAATTTAATTGACCTAAACCATAATCATAACTTACTATCTCTCCTTTATCATTTTTATTTTCATTTATAGCTTTATAATCCCAATTAGACTCTTCTTTAATTTGTCTTGCAAATAACCATATAGGAACTTCATTTTCTTTTGTTATTTTTATAACAAAATTTTTGTATTTTTCAGGTATATAATATTCATATACTATTTCTTTTGATTCTTCTGGAAGGGTTTGTATTACCGATGTTATTTCTATTCCAGGGTTTGTGTCTGTTTCTATTGCAATAGTAGGATAAGGTTGCACTATATAATTATTTATTATAGTAGTATTAGAACATGAGATTAGTACTATTGCTAATAAGAGAAATTTAAATTTCATACTTTATTACCTCAAATAACTTTTGTATATATCTACATATAGATAGTTTATTTTAAAAATAAGGTTCTTTGTTTATTCACCTAATTTTTCTAATTTGTTTGCAGCTTCATTTAAAATAGAAAGAGTCATAGATAATAAACCATCATGGGATGATATATGTGGAGTTGCGTATTTATTATCCCAAGTATTAAGAAGTTGTATTATTTTTTCACTTAGTTTTTTTTCTAGTGACTTACGAATAAAAAAATAACTATGAGTATGACCAGAACATATTTCTGAAAAAGGAGCTGATGATTCGTTATATATTTTTTGTAATATAGCTTTTATTGCTTTGCCTTCTTGGAAATCCTTATAACGATTAGCAAATTCACATTCTTTTCCAAGAAGGTCAAGTGCTTCTTTACTTGTTGGATCACAAATAATTGGATTGTTATTTTCCATAATTTTTTCCTTTATAATTTATAAAAAATACAACTACAAGAGATTCTTGTAGTTGTATTGTGGTGTACGGTTCCCACAGGCTCCCCATTTCATCTGGTTTGACAATTGATAAGTCAACAGTAACCTATGAATCAATACTCATAGGAATTTGACAATCACAATTAAGTCGAAAACCATCCACATGGAACCTCGTATGAGAGGGTAGACTTAAATATATTACATAAAGTAATATTTGTCAAGTAAATTTTTATATTTCTTCATAACCATCTTCCCATTGAAAGTGACATTCATCACAAGTATAGACATTACCATAGTTCCCATGATTATCATCACCCCATTCTATTGAAATATCAGTACTTTCACATTTTGGGCATTTAAAAGTATTCATATAAGACTTTCCCCTGTATAATCACAATAACATTTTCTTGCTCGTGTCCAGGCTCCTATGAATTGAATACTATTTATTGTTTTCTTTTCAAAATAATTATGACATGCTTCATCAAAAGCTTTAGCAATTGTTCTTAATTCATGGTTTTCTAATAAACTGTCTTTATCTGCAAGAGCAATCATTTTTTTTGTTAATTCAACTTGTTCCATTAATTTTTCCTTTTAATTTTATAATTTATTTATTTTTCTCCATAATGAGATACATATTTCCATTAATAACATTCCAAACAACACACTAAGACATATATTACATAATAACTCAATATTCATTATAGGTATTAATTTAGATAGTAATTTTGGAAAAGTAACACAATATACAATATCTATACATACAAATAGTAAAACTATTGATGCTTTAAAAACTATTTTTAATCTATTTCTCATAATTCTCCCTTTGTTGTTTATATTCCAAGTACTTTACATACTATAGAAATCATCATAATTGTAAAAATAGTAATAAAACAAATTTTTGCAATTTTTATAACAATGTTCCATTCTTCTTTTTCTTCTATTTTAGGATTGCATAATACATTCATATATCCTTCCTATTATCGAACAAGATTTCTTCTTTTAAAAAAAGAATCATCTACTGTGACATAGGTGATATTTTTTATTTGTAAATATTCTTTTTGTATTTTTTCAGAAACCTTGTTTTGTAATTCTTCTTCAGTTTCAGAGAATAGGAAAGAAAGATTTTGTTCTTTGTCTTCGATAATTACAGCATAATTAGTAGTCATACCATCCTTCCTTTCTATGAAGTAAAAGATTTCATTTTCTCCATATGACTATGTAGACTTTCTTTAATGTTATGTAATTTGTCTTCTATTATTTTTTTATCATACTCAAGTTCATGTTGTAAAACAACTAAAGCTTCATATGGTACTTGAGTGTCTTCTATAATAGACACATAGAAAATAGGCATTACTTTTTGGGATTGTAATAACTTTATTACATTTTTAACATAATTTTCTTTGTTTTCCAATCCTGGATTATTATATAAAGGTAAAGGTTCGTAGTCTATAAAATCATAACTACAATATTTTAACCACATCATATATAAATCCTCCTACATTTTCAATCTATAGATAATTGTATCTCTTTATAATAAAAAGTCAAGTATAAAATAAAATTATTTAAATATAGATATATTTATATTTTACTTTATACTTGTTAAGTAAAATAAAATTATTTATATTTTACTTTCATATAATAAAAAGGGACTATATAGTATAGTCCCTTGGAAGGCATATAATAGAATTTTACCAATAGAGTAGATCAGCATATTTAAAGTAAGAAGGCATTGTATAATTGGTATGTAGATAATCAAATATTCTTTTATCACAAACTTTATACATTCGAGTTTCCACTTGTACTGTGTAATTTTTAACAAGTGGAATGTTTTTTGTAAGGGGATTATAATGTAGAGTTTTAACATTGATTGTATAAGAAGCTTCAAAAAATTGATTTGCTGGTTGTTCTATCTTGTCTGTAATGTAGGAAACATCAATTTGATGATTTGTTTCTACAGGAGTACAAGAACAACAAACAAAAATGATAATTACAAAAAGAGCATATAAAGTTTTCATATGATACCTCTCTTAATGTAAGTATATACTAATAAAATATAAAAAACAAACAATTTCTATAAAAAAAGACTGTATACTTTATTATACAGTCTTTACACTTTTATAACTTAAATTATATAATCATACCAGGATAATACATCGTTTGATATTGCATAGTTACAGATACTACAATGGGATCACCGGACTCTTCGTCAAAAGATACAGCATCAACACTTGTAGGATAACAACCAGTTAATGTCCAAACATTTGTTATAATATTATTAGTATCTAATCCATTTACAACAACAGGAACTCTATATTCTGACAATCCACCTACTCCAAGAGGACCAGAATCAGAAGCTCCAGCCATGGTAGATGGATTTTGAATAAATTGCATCCATTGAGAGATAGCTTGGTATGTTTGAAAATATTTATCAACACGGAAGCCCCATGTGAATTCATTGCCTTGTTCTGATACTCCAGAAGGTCTGGTCATTGTTCTACCACGTTTTGTAATCGTATACGTTCCTATCTGTTGTTGTGGTATTTCACAAGTAAGTACTCTCATATTTAAATTAGCAATTTGAAGTACTTTTGGAAAAGCTGGTATAATCATCATAAAATGATTAGTAAGTGCATCTTCTCCAAAGACAGAAATTATATCAAGTTGATTCATTGTTATTATATCCTCTTATTAATAGTTATTTATTTGACTGCTTCTTCTATATCTACACCAAAAGGAGTAGTTATAAAATTGAAAGTAATAGTAGAAGCATAACTAATAAATCTAACAGCAACAGACAATATAAATTTTTGTTGATTTAATATTGCATCTGTATTATTTTGTCTATCACATTTTGTAAAGAATGCATCTAACCCTCTACTATAATTTGATAAAATAGTATCTGTTTTACTTTTTACTTGGCTTCTATGATAATCATCATTTGGTTTTCCTTTTTGTTGAGTAAGAACTAAATTAGTTACTTGATTAATAATCATATCAGCTTGTACACTTTGAGCAATGTAAGAATAAACAGATTCTCTTATTTGTGTAGTTCTCCATCCTACAAGCATAGGTCCATATTGAGGATCAATAACAACAGGATTTAATCGAGCTTTATCTAATAAAGATAATTGAGAATCTTCAACTGCCTTATTTAATTTAGTAATACCACTACCTAATTGTCCACCTGTTCCATTTTCATCTAAATACGCAGGTTGAGAAGCAGGATTTAATATCATACAATCTACTATTTTACCAGCAATTAATCCCATATTAGAACAATTGAAATTTTTCCCTTGATAGATATCAGTATGAATTCCCCATGTAAGACAATAATAGAAAACCCCTCTATTATCTATACTATTTTTTGCAGTAGTAGGATTAGCAATTATAGCAGCTGCTGTTAAATCAGCTGTTGGCAATACAAAAGAAGTATATTTTAATTCTCCAGTTCGTAAAGAATTAAATTTAGTAGCCACAGAAGTTTCAGAAGTAGTATCAAATATTAAAGAAACAGGGTATTTATTAGTATCTTTTAAATCATCATATGGGGCTGCTAAATCTGTACCCGTAATATCAGCTCCACGATTACCACCTACTAAAGAAACTGCAACAGTATCATCTACTAACGTACTAAATGTTTCATTTTGTACAGTAGGGGTAAAAAGTACTTGTTCATCTCCAAATATTGTTTCTATGTAAATATTATTTCCATATCCATCTTTTGAATCAGGACTTAATCCAAAATAGAAAGGAGAACTTGATAAATCAAGATAAGAAGCAGCAACAGGGTCATATCGTTGAACATACATTGTAAAAGTATCAGGATTAGTATCATTTTCCATAACTAATACTTTTAAATCATCTACTTGTTGATCATGGCTATATAGGGTAGCATATACAATGTCTTCTATATTATATACGTAAGAAACAGTAACAACATCATCTAATATAGGAGCAGAATCAAATGTAAAACTTACTACTCCTGTAGCAAGAGTATATGTACCACCACCTACATCTGGAGTAGTTGTTAATGTTTCAACTGGATCACCTACTGCTGTTACATGGATAGAAGTACCATTAACAAGAATATCAATTGATTCTGCTGTATAATATTTAAAATTAGGAAGAGTTAATGTAAATACTGTAACAATTCCATTACCAACTCCTAAAGGAGCAGTAGCTGCAATTGCACTATAATCTGTAATTGTTTTAGTACTTGTTCCATTTACAAAAGGAATAGTTCCTTCTTTTGTAATAAATACTCCTCCATAAGTTCCAGTTTTATAAGGAGCTGCTACATATACAGCACATTTATTATTAAAATCTAATAAATCTTGAATAGAAGGATAATCTTTTGAAGGATATCCATACGTATCTAAGATTTTTTGAGTAGACCCTTTTTCTATTAATTGCCAAGTTTGAGGTCCTTTAGGACTTTCAATAGTAGTGGCTGCTAATATAGGAAAAGACAAATCTACTGTTTCAGTATTATCTTGTTCATTGATTGTTATTCTCCAATCGCTCATTAAATTTATTCTCCTGTTTTATATACTATAATATATAGTTAAAATATAACTATGTAAAAATGTCAGACCCTATTGTTCCAGTTACTTCTTTTTATTATGGAGAAGAGTTTTCTCAAAATAATTGGTATAATACTTCTATAGCTACTGCAATTGCTATTGAAGAACATTATGCTCCTATTTTATTTAAAAATGACCTTACAAGAATTATATATGCAAGTACAGATTATTGTTTTAGAGAAAGAAGTAGAAAAAATAAAGTTTTATTGAACCTTCCTTTTATGAATTATTATTTGAAATCTATTGAAAAAGATACAAATCCTAGAAGTCTTTGGAATAATGCTAATAATATACAAGGAATGTTAGATATGGATGATGATCATCAAGCTTTATTAAATTCTAGAATAAGATTAGTCCCTGTTAAATTACATTTTGAAGCTTCTGTATGGTATGATCAACCTCAAGATTTATTAAAAGCATATCAATTATTAGCATTAGATGAATCAAATGAAACAATTATATATTCTTACTATGATGCTGCTAATGATTGTCAATTAAAAGTTCCTTGCTTTGTAAAATATAATTTAGATTATAATCCTGAATATTCTGAAAAAGAATGGCTTGAAGAAAATAAGATTATGTCTATTGCAGTAGATTTTGAAATAACTACATTCTTTTTATATACTCATGGAACTAATACAAATGTTTCATTCTCCAACCATATTATATTTAATTTTCTATCTACTAAAGGGATTATAAACACAGATGATCCTTTATTGACTACTCCTCAAGAGTTAATTATAGAATATTTTAATGTATAGATAAATAAAAAATCCCCTTTCTTTTAAGGGGGTTTTATTATACTTATTAAATACTTTATTTTTGTAATTCTTTTTCCATTACATCTAATGCTTGATAGTAATTAATATTCTCTGCTAAATGTTCAACTGCAATTCTATATTGTACCATTTCATCTTCACTATGTTCTTTTTCAACATCCATTCCTTTTGTTATTTGTTCTTGTACAAAATCTTCTCCATATTCTTTTTCATATTCTAAAATTTTTTGTTCTGCTCTTAAATATTTTCCAAAATCTAACATATCTATAAAAGCATCATGAACAGCTGTGTTTTCTTCTATACCTTGTTCTTCATATTTCTTTTTAGAAGTATAAAAATAAGATACAAGTATAGTTTGTCCAAATTCCTTAATTAAATCTAAAAATAAGTCTTGTTTAGTTATGTCTTGTATTTGTTCTAATATAGGCATAGCATCATCTACTTCTAATCTATTTTTTTCAATGATATTAATATTTCTTTCAACAATACTGTCATTTTTTTCAGTTTCCCATGTATTTCCTTCAATGTCTACTATCTTTTGTCCTTCTTTTAAATATATTTTTTTCATTATACTACCTTTCCAAAGTATTTAGTAAGTAATTGTACTAGTAAATCAGTTCGTATAACAGTTTCTTCTGTAGTATAAGAACTAGAAGAAGTACTATACCATCTTATTTCTTTTAACAATTCTTTTAAAGTAGTAGATACTATAATATCTTCCATTATAGTATTACTCCAAATTCTTTTTCTATTATTATTTTAAAATAATCTTTTATAGTTTTACTACAATCTTGTATAAAATCATGAACAGGACTAATTAAAAGAGAAAATACATCTGCAAACAATTCTTCTACTTCATTATTCCCATCATCTCTTGTAAACTTTAATTTTTTTTCAACCCAAGTATTATATAAATCATACCATAATAATTGAGAAGTTTCTTTCATTAAGGTAAATAAGTGATGTGCAAATTCATGGTATAAGGTTTCAACATAGAATTCTTTATCTTCATTTTTTACAGTACAGGGTATAAAAACAGTATCATCTAAATAGAATGCCATTGTTTTATCCCCAGCACTAAATTCTATATATTCTGGGTCACATAATATAAAAGTATCCAATCTCATTAATTGTTTTGGGAAATATTTATGTATTATCTTTATAAAAGTTATGAAGTTTTTTAAAGTAAATTCTTCTGTTGTAGGGTCATAGTAAATTTGACAATTACACATTGTAGTATATTTAAAAGTTTTTAATAATAAAAAAGGTAATTCTTGTACTTTTTCATATAATTGTCTCCAAGAATCATACAATGTTTGGATAACATTATATTCAAACTCAGAAAAATCTTCTATTAAGTTAATATCTTCTGCTGATAAGTTTAAGTAATTATACAAGTCTTCTATTAATACAGAAACAGAAGGGAGTGTATAGAATTCATAATTTCTTGAAATAAAATGTTTTATTCTATAAAGATTAGGATGTTCTAATGCATTTTCTACAACAGGAGTTATAAAGAAAGTAATATATTCTAACACTTGTTGTTTAGTAGGGGATTGTTCTAGAAATATCTTTTTATAGAGACTTACTCTATCATCCATGTATTGATCAAACATAGAAGATATTTCTTTAAAATCTTTGATACTAAAAGAAAAATCTAATTTTTCAGATAAATGCATACTATAGATAGTTACGTAGTAAATTGTTCTAACTTATTTAGAACAGTGTATATGTATTTTTCTTGTTCCTCTGTAAATTTCCATCTTTTATTAATATTTTGTTTTGCAAAATCTAGTACATTATTATTTTTTTCAACACTTACTGCTTTCCAATCACAACATAATTGATCAAGTGATTTAAAAGGCATACTAGTAGCATCTATTAAAGATACATTTTGATTAGAATCTCTATTATCTTTATTTATAATATTTTTTGTTTGAGTAGTCCAAAACTCAGGATGGTGGGAATTTGTTTTTATATGATGTATAGTTGCTTCATACATCATTGCATCAAGAAGGTCACTTGTAGAAAATACAATTTTATTTTGTTTACAATAATAAGACCAAGTTATATAGATGTAAGGTAATAATTCTAAATTTTCAAATTTAGAAGAATCATGTTTATCCATATAATTAATTGAATATCCTAAATAGGAGTAATACTTATTAAAAAGCTCAATATGTTGTTTGGTTCTAGTAAAGAAATATTCTGCCATTTCTTTTTCTATACCTACATTTTCAGTTATTAATTTTACTTGTATAAATTCATATATCCATTTCCAATCAATAGAAAATAATGATCTATCATCTATATATACATCTGCATAAATTTTAGGATAGGGTTTAAATTCCATAGTTGTATAATTTTTATTAATAGAATCATAAGGTATACCATGTTTATCTAAGAAAGTAACCATGTCTTGTATATGTTGATTTGTATATCTACAAGTCCAAATTATAATATAATATCCTTTATCATATAATTTGTTCATCACTTCTACTACATATGGTTTTAATTGTGCATTTCCTATAGTAGGGAAACCATTTGTTACTATAGTTTCATCAAAATCTATTGCTATAATAGCTGGTCTTTCATGAGACATAAAAACTCCTTATGTGTTTAATTAAAATTACATCCAAAGATTTCTAAAGTATTTACCAAAAAGTAAAAGACCTTCTTCTACTCTATTGTTAAATTCTTCATCTAATTTTTCATTATAATAATAAGATTCTTTTTTAATTATTTGATCTTCTGTTATTTTTTCTTTTGTAGAAGCTGTAAAAATAGTATGTCCTTGTTCATTTGTGTAATAATACCATTCTTTATAATTCTCTATAGTAGGATCATATACATCTCCATATTTTTTAGAAAATTGTTTATATTTTTTTGAAAAGGAAGAACAAGAAGTACAATACATATATTCGAAAGCAAATAATATTTTAGTAAGAATTTCTTCCCAAGCTTTTTGTTCTCCTCCTAATATCTTCCCTTCTTTTTTTAATGTAGTATACTCTTCTAAAGAATATCCACAATTTTCAGAATACTCTATAAATTCATTAGGATATCCACTGTCTTTTCTTTCTTCTATAAAAAGTTTTAATTTAGGATAAATAATAGTAGCTAGATAATAATCAAAATTAAATAAGTTATAGTCAGAGGTATGAGAAGGTCTAAATATTTTTTGAAAAAAATATTTAATAGTATAAAATAAGTCTTTAATTTTCAAGCTTCTATTTTTTCCTTTTCTTTTTTTAGTTTAAACTTATTAGTTATTTTTGCATTAACATAAAAGAAATCTTCTACTAATTGATTAACTTCATTACAAATTATTTCTTCATTAAAAGATTCTTCTGGTCTGTTTTTTAATAATTGATACCAACTAATCTCACTATTCATACACACTTTTCCCAATAGTACTATAATACTATTTTATTATTAACTCTTTAAATAAAGGTAATGATTCACACCATATGCAAAATTCTCCCCAATCTTCTTTTAATTTGTGATTTTTTCTTTGGAAATACATTGTTTTTAATTGAAGATAAGTAAGATCACAAGTCATCCACATTTCAAAACCCATTGGCAAGTTAGATAAAGCTTTCATAAACCATTGATACTTTTTTTCTTTGTTTTGTTCCTCATTATAATATTGAATGTATTTTTTTACTTTTTCAATTATGTCAGTATCTACATATTTATTAAACATAGAAAAGAAGGTATCCTCTTTTCCTAGAAATGTCAATCGATGCATCTTTGATTGAGATGATATTATTTCAAAATTGTGATATCGTTCAGCCTCAATAGTCCAATATTGGGGATATAAAATATCAAATTGTACATGAATTCCTAATAAAAAATGATCATGCCCTGATCCTATAGAGGTAGTTCCTAATTTTTTTCCTCTTTCTATAGGATACTCTTTATTATTGGTTTGAGTATTAATTTCATTAGTACTCATAGGATTACCAGAAGCTTGTAATGCTCTATGTAACCCAAATACTTCTGTATTTTTTATTGTTAACATAATGTATAATAATAGTTACAAAAATCTAATACTTACTTTTTGTTTATAAAGAGTATTAGACTTTTATC
>Ga0210129_1000126_pt1 | contig 20923 bp, 12 predicted proteins | sample WestPond_Cattail_2_FD_185582 | JGI IMG/M metagenome (GOLD analysis project Ga0210129, IMG submission 185582) | Wetland microbial communities from the San Francisco Bay, California, USA, that impact long-term carbon sequestration -... | ecosystem: Environmental > Aquatic > Marine > Wetlands ... | reverse complement strand
AGCCTCAAGCATCATTGTGGCATATTCTTTTGAATCGCACATCTTCAGCACATTAGTCGCTGTCTGAAGTCCTACATAACCTTCATAACTTATTTGCGTTTTGCTGTTGCGTTTGCCTTTCTTTGTAGTTATGATTACTACTCCGTTGGCAGCACGCACACCATATATTGCAGCAGAAGAAGCATCTTTCAACACCGAAACTTCTTGTATATCCGAATTGTTTAAGAAGTTGATGTTGTCATAAAACATTCCGTCAACAACATATAGAGGTGATGTGTCGCCGAATGACCCCAATCCTCGAATCGTAACTTTCGGACCAGCACCAGGAGCGCCGGTACTTACTATGTTTAAACCAGGAACCTTACCTTGCAAAGCCGTCATCGGAGATGATGTGGCTTGAGAAGTAAGTTCATCACCTTTAACAACGGAAATAGGTGAAGTAAGGTCTTTTGCCTTGCTGGTACCATAGCCTATAACTACCACTTCATTTAAATTCTTTACATCATCATAAAGCGTTACGTCAATTTGAGTTTGACCGCCTACCTTAATTTCCGTTGATTTCATACCTATATAGCTTATAACCAACGTTGCATTATCCGGTACATTATTAATAGTATATTTACCGTCCAAATCACAGACAGTACCTATCTTAGTACCTTTCACAACCACATTAGCACCCATAACAGGGTCTGAGGTTTTATCTCTTACCAAACCTTGAACGGTTATTGTTCGCTGAGCAAATGCGTTCGGAACAAATAACATCGTCAATAACATTAATAATAAAAATTGTCTCTTCATATGTTGAATTAAGCATTTGTTAAACATTGTGCCAAATGTATGACAAAACAAGAATGCCACAAAAAAATATGATACGGTGATACTACTTTTGCAATTTACAAGTATACGTTTTTACTACGTTCGTATAACGAAAGTATTTCTAAATGTGCAAGTTACGCATGCACATTTATTTTAAATCTATCAGGAAATCTACAAGATTAACACCATCGGGTATGCCCATTCTTTTACGTAAACGATAGCGTGCGGTTTCTACCCCACGAACTGTAAGGTTGGTCATTTGTGCAATATCTTTTGTTGAAAGGTTTAAGCGTAGAAGTGCGCAAAATCTCAAGTCTGTTGAAGTTAACTGAGGATAACGCTCGCGCAATATACGAAAGAACTTGTGGTGAATAAGATCAAAGTTTTCTTGAAACACTTTCCATGACTCTTCATCATCAAGATTATCGTTTATATGCTTAAGCACCAACTCCATATTTCTCCGTCCGCATTGCGTATTCAGTAATTGTTCCTTAACAGTGGTTCGTAGATTCTCCAACGCTTCATGTTTCGCCAAAGAACCAAGTGCCATACTTGCCAACTCTTTGCCTTTGGCCGACAGTTCAGTCTCCAGAATTTTCTTTTCCTGTTCGGCAATAAGGCGTTGCTGTTCATTAAACTTTATATCCTGCTGAATTTGTTGTTCCTCATACTCTTTCTTTCTTATTTCCATAGCCCTCTTTTCGCGCCATTCGGATATAAAATAAACTCCGGCAATAATACATAAAACATACAATATCATTGCAGGATAAGATATTAAAAGAGGTCTTCGTATCGTAAACGCATAACTTGTCTTTCCCAGCAATCGCCCGTTGTCACTATATACAGCAGCTTCAAGTTCATAATTTCCATATTCCAAACTACCGTAATGCATAAAAGGCACTGAAGATTCTTTATAAAGATTATTATTACCTCTTTTTAACTGGAATACGAATCTTAACGGAGAACAATCATAATACGGATAAGACAATCGAATGGATACATCACGATAATTGCTACCGATTACACCGTCATTTGAAAGATTAAGCCAAATGCCCTTACCGCTTGATGAACTTGCTATAATCGAACGTATATATAAATGTTTTGAAAGGCTGGCCATCTTCTCATTTTTATCGTGACGATAACAAGCCACACTGTTGTTAAGATTGAAATAAGCATCTCCGCCGCTAACATATATTGCATTGTTTCCTTCAACGCAAGGAGATTCGAACATCGCTACCGGAATTCGTCTTTTAACTTTGAAACTATTGTTTTCATAAGTCAATAAATCATATTCATGCGAGTTGGCAATCCACAGCTGCCCTATTTGCTGCATATCGGCAGCCGAACATGCGTTTTTCAAATAAGGTACGGCTCTATTAAGCTGGTTGTAAGGAATCATTTTTTGATACACGTCACTATATACATAAAAACCATCGTCATTTGAAAAAACAACATGTCCGCGTACTTTCATAACATGTATTTGTCCAGACTTTTTAAAATTGCCGTTTAATGAATAAAAGACTTTCAGTTGCTTAATCGTCTTCAAATCATTGCTGAGAGTGATGCGGTAGAGTCCATGATACATGTGTGACAACCATATAGTTCCAGTTTCATCTACTTCAAAATTTTTTATCGGCGCCTGAAAACCCTGGATGGCATTTGAAAGTTTCCACTTACCGCCACCTTTCTTATATATACGCAATTCATCGTACGAAGACTCAAGAAGTATTTCCTGTCCGTTAATCGTGCACTGTTTTATACAAGTACTGTTGTGCGTATATGGTATGGCGCGTATACTTGAACCATTCAGTTCCAAAGTAGCAGCGTTATTACCGATAAATACTTGATTATCTATTTTCTTCACATACCAGTTTTGTCCATGCGTGTTAGGAATGGACTTAAAAAATCCGTTAATGAAATTGTATTGGTACACTCCTTGGTTTGTAGCCATAAAAAGGACATTGTCAAACCTTTCAACGTCATAAACCATTCCTATTTCAACGTCGTTTACCGACGGCTCAAGCAACGTAATGGAAGAATTGGTGCGTATATATGAAATACCGTCATCCAAAGCAGCCCACAAGTTTCCTTCATTATCGCAACAAAGTCCCAATACAGAATTATTTTTTAAAAGATTATTCCTGTTGAAATGCCAAACGCAGTGTCCATTCTTATTAATAATAAAAATTCCGTCAAGAAGTGTACCAACAGCTATAGTGGAATCGTTCATTAAAATAGCCCTATTACCTTTGGCACGTTTCAGTTCAGTGTCCACATCAGTATTAATCGGAGTAACATTTCCACGGTTGAAGCTGAAAAGTCCATTATCGACAGTCAATAAAACCATATTTCCGTTACCGCTCGGGAGCATTGCCACCACATCATCATTCATAACAGCCTTTCTATCAAGAAAAGGGTAATAGTTTTTGCCGTCAAATCCATACACACCATTACCTATCATTTGCGAATACATACGCCCATATAAATAGTGAAAATATAGCGGATGGAGCCGTTGGTTATATATATAGTTAACCCGATTACCGTCATATATATAGCATGTAGAAAAAGATTGAAAAACAATTTTCTTTCCCATACGCATTATGCGCCATATCTCATCATTAGGAGAAGGAAACTTTTTCAGAGCTGAACTCAATGAGTGATAAGTCATTCTACCCGTATGTTCACGCAAAAAATAGCCGAACTCCTCAAAAGAACCCACGTAAACTCTGTCACCTTCAACATACAGGGAGCGCACAATATAGTTTCCTGGCACGGGAAATAAATCCCATGAGAATCCGTCATAAACAAGCAATCCCTTGTTATTGCCGAAATACATCATTCCGTCAGCACCTTGCACGCAAGCCCAATTCTGATGGCCGGCATTATAATTTTTTATAGTGTAATTACAGGCTTCAGGCAAAAAATTCGAAGCAGAAACGACTTGTGTTATGCTAAGAAGACAAATAAATGCCAAACAAATGCGATTAAATATGTCCTTCATATTTTGTACACAAACGTGTTTTATATAATTTCTGCAAAGATACATCTAATAAATAAGAATGCAAAATTCGCTATATTTCATTACATTCTCATAAGTACATGAATTAAAAAAGAATCCGGTAAAATTCATATAAAATATGAATTTTACCGGATATATATTAAAACAATATTTACCTGAATTTAATTACCCCTATACATAACTGGGTTAATCATATATACAAGACCTTCCTGAGCTAATGTACTATTAGACAAAGTTTGTGATGAAAATAAACTTATATCCAAACCATTTATTGAATAGCCTGACCACGAGCCATTATCTGCAAAACTGAACATTGTGAGTGTTTTATCATTACTATATAAGATATCAGCTGCATACGAAACTGAAGTATTCCATGTTAGCTCGCCTTGATTCATATCTAAAAGACAAAGATAGGTATAATTAGAGTCATATACCCCCATATAATCACCGGCATTTAACACCAAAGTACCTTGATTAATTGCAGCATGCAATGTAAATAATCCGTTAAACAATGCTATACGCAATGAATCCCCTGCAGCATCTGTAGTTGTAGTTACATACATAGCTTTGTTTTCACTGCCATCGTTATATTGCCATATCCACCGGCCTGTTAAATCAGCAGCATCGTATTGCACCACCTTTATGGAGTCTGTTACATTACCGTATGCATACCTAAGATACCCGTAACGCGGTTTACCAGTAGTATTAGGAGACGTAGTTACATATAAACTATCGTTTGCATTATTACCTGAAATCCAATCTTCATTAGAACTGACCGCAATCGGCACATTACTTTTTAATTTATATGAATTAACAGCACCGGCATTATGAACAAAGATGTTACCACTCTGTCCTAAAGAAAAAATAGCTCCACTTTGCGAAACATTAACGATAGTTGAATCTCCACCGGATTTAATAATTACTGTTGTATGACGTGAGTATTTAGTAATATTTTCTCCTGCATTTAGTTTTACAGAATCACCTTTACATGAAACACTCAACCATTTATCTTTAGAATAAGCCGAAATATTACCATTAGTTTCAACAGCAATGCTCTTAGTGCCTCCTGCAGCATCAATAATTGTCTCAGCAGAATTCACTTTTACAGAATTTACTTTTTCCGTATAACTATAATTGTCACAAGCCGCTAATATTATACAACTCATAGAAACAATAAGTATATTATATATTTTTTTCATAACATTTATTTTTCTAATTTGTCTTTATTAAATATGTAACATAAGGTAGTTCTGAAAGATAACCTGATCTCGTGCCATTTATATAACCAACAAAAATAAACGAATCTACCGGATACGACCACATTCCATTATCAACAAACTTATAATAAAAGTTTTTACCTGATACCTCTTCCAAATTCATTCCAATTCCAGAACTCCACGTAAAATAGCCACTGGCTAAAGACAACGGGCACAGTTTTACATTATCATAAGGGCCATATGAACCAATATCTTGTGTGGTTATAGACAATGTTCCCCATGCTTTTGAATAAGCTATAGTGAAATCGTAAGGAAATGTACTGCTATGAGCTACCAATCCGTTTCTTTTAGCATTAGGCGTAAGTGTAAAAGTATACTTTTTTGTATTATTATAATAATATAAATCATACGTTCCGGCTATATCTGTAATCTTACGAAATCCTTTAGGCGGACTAAAGACTAAAGAAACATTCGAGGTAGAAATTGAAGTAAACTTTTCATCTGTTCCGTTCCATATAAGATCTTGTACTGATGTATTGTCTACGCTCAAAGGTTTGGCAAATAAAATACCTTTGGTTGTAGGAGTAAACGAAAGAGAAGTACTACCGGTGCTTGTAGTAATTTTTGCTATACGTGTATCAGGATCAATGACAACATTGGCAATACTGTCTTTACCTTTCATATATTTGAAATTACATTCAACACTATCAACCATGGCCCCAATGCTATCTATATAAACCGGCCACTTTGTTGTTGCAGGCATACGTGTCATAATCATTTTATTTCCCCATTTTTTACCTGTCATTACAATTGAATCAGTAGTTGCTTTGCTAACTATAAATTCATAATCACCTTCATCAGAATTTATATTATCAGCCGTCGCTTCGCCAAAGACATGTATAATAGGATTATATGTATCAAATGATAACACAGGTCCTTGATCTTTAATCATTGCATAATCAGATGTAAAAGTGGAATCTGATCCGGTTATTTCAGAAGCAACAGTAACCTTTCCATTTTTAAATTTTATCAGATAAACATACCCTCCTCCAGAATAGCTTTCACCGGGATAATAATTTAGTATCCAACCGTTTGAAGACGATTCAAGCATTTGTTTATCAACGGTAACTGCTTTTTCAATCCTTTCAGAAGCATTCTCGCTAAATATATCTTTTTCATCATGAAGACATGATTGAAAGCTTAATGTTACCAACAAGAACAATAAACTATATATTACTTTCTTCATAATTTTCTCAATTTAAATGATTCAAATCCAAATTATTTATATCACCTGCACGACGCAAAACGACGTCACGTATATCATCTATATCAATGCCCCATGAATCCTTCATGTAAGAACGTACAATATCCAATTTCTCACTTATTAATGCAGCTCCGCCTGTTCCTGCATCTGATAATATTGCGTTCCAATCACTTTCTGAAGTAGTTACGTAAGTTGACATCATCTCGGCAAAGTCTTCCTTACCTTCATCCATTGCATAAGGAGTTACAAAACCGGCTTGATGAGCCTGTGAACTGGTATATTGATACCAGCTTCCACTGACATATCCTGATTCCGTAATTAAATTAAAGTTTGTATCATAAGGCTTTTTCTGATTTAATATATGGGTAAACTCATGGTGCATTGTATGGAAATAATACTCATTCAATGTAGAATAATTTTTCAACATAGCATCTGTCAAACTATTAACCATATACAAAGTAATTTTCAAGCCACCTTCAGCTGTGCCAAGCACCATTGTGTTATTATCGTTATACGCAGCTGAACCTACAAGAAAAATAACACGAGGAACATTGCTTTTAACAAAATCCTCACCTGCGACTTCCGTATAAGCATCAAACCACAAATATTTAACTATAATAGCCAATTTAGCAGCTTTTGCAGAATCTGCAGGTACAAGATTATATGTTTTGTCTGACTCTATATCTTCCCATTTATATTTAAAGGCGACATTATATGGATATGTATAATTCTTTAACAACCACAAATCCAAAGAATCACGAGAAGTTGTCTTATTGAAAATACTCGTGGAACTAGGATCGTCATTACTGCAAGATGCAAACCCTGCCGATAATGCTAACACAAATAAAAATATAATATATTTCTTCATTGTTTTCTAATTTACGATTGTTATTATTTTGTAATTCTAGGATTTTCCTGCATACCGGCTGCGATGACATCTTGCGGCAACTGAATGGCTCTGCGAGGATCATTCGCAGAAAGAGTATCGGTAACGGCAGTTACTACACCATTAGTTATCTGGCGACGATAAATCACCATGCCATAACGTTTAATATCTTGCCAACGCAATCCCTCGTGAAGAGTCAACAAACGCCTTAAATGCATAATGCATTGAAGCAAAGGTTCTTCAGTAGTTGATTCTATGGCAAATGATGTATGGAATTGCTTTTTTACTGTAGGACTTGTTGGTGTATAGTAATTAATACTTCCATAAAAATTCTGTATACCAGCCATGGACAAACTTATACCACCAACCGAAAATTTCGATAATATCGCATTTATATCATTCAAAGCTAACGTATATTTTTGTTGCAATGCGTATGCTTCTGCTCTGCATAGTAACGTTTCTTCTGCATTAAAAGCAGAAAATGTTGAATGAACAATGCCAACATTATCTGTGTGATCTGTATATTCAAAATAATAACCAAGTTTTCTTACGCAATATTGTGCAAGAGATGGATTATAAAAATATCCATAATTAAATGCAGAAGAAGAAGATCCCCATGGTCCGTTTGACATTAAAGTTTCAGATCTTGCTACTGCTACACCATGAGTATATTTACACCCTACTTCGTAAGGACCGCAGACTGCTCCAATAACTGTATTTGCTGTAATCAACAAGAAATTTGATGCAACATTGGAAGCTGTATAGGCATTTGGGCGAATTTGGTCATTTTCCGTCAAGGCGTCCCACGCAGCCCAATCTCTCAACTTATTGTCAGGGTTAGAACCTAATGCTTTTGTGGCATAAGCTATAGCCTTATCATATTTCTGATAATAAAGATAAAAACGAGCGGCAAAAGCATAAGCAGCTGTCCTAGTAAAATGGTATTTGGGCTGATCATAATTATCCGAAATCAAAGGTATAGCTTTCTCTATATCTGCAGCTATCTTTTGATATAATTGGTCTAATGTGCCTCTTTCATATTTTGATCCCGGCGATGTTTCTGTTTTTGTCGGGTAAGGTAGACCCAATTGCGCTGATGCTGTTGTGGCATCATAAGCATTGCAAAAGACCGTACTTAACATAAAACCTGCATAAGCCCTAGTAATAAGAGCTTCTCCTATTTGCGGTTCATACTGGGTTGTATCTTGTGTATTAATAAACTCTAAGGCTGTATTTGCCGTAGAAAAAACCATATAATAATTGCTCCATAATTTTTGTGGAGTATCATCATCACTTGTAGTTTCAGTTATATCATCCCATTCGTAAGCTTGACGTTGAAAACGATCTACAGCTGTCCAGTTATCGTCAATGTTATCATCCGTATTATCAGATTCCATTTCTGCAAGATATGCAGGATAACTCGTGGAATATGCCGAGACCAACAATTTACTCACATCTGATGCATTGTGTAACTCAGTTCTGTTATCAGGTAGAGTATCAAGGTACTTGTCGCAAGAAGAAACAATACATGTAAATGCAATTCCAACTATTGATACTCCAATATATTTTTTTATACTTTTCATACTTAATCTCCTTTCAATTTTATAAACCTACTCTAAGAGTTAATGTGAATTGCTTTGGTACAGGAGCAGCAACACCACCTGAATTAAAGAATTCAGGATCCTGACCATTCAACTTAGAATCTGCATAAAGCAAGAATAAATTTGTTGCTTGCAATTGTAACGACATATTGGTCAAATGTGAACCTTTCAACAAAGCCTTAGGAAAATCATAACCTAACGATATCTCTTTCATTCGTATGAAATCCCCTTTAGCGACACGCATATCAGAATAGTTATAAGCACCATATCCGTAACTTAATTCTTTGTTTGCTTTATATTCACGATAACTCAAAATAACAGGTACATCAGTCTTTGTTTCATCTCCCGGTACTTCCCATCTATTTTTGAAATCTTTAGTCATTGAAGTCAAATCATTATAATATGGCGAATATTTTGGATCCAAACGAACTTTGTTACCGAATGAATAAGTTACATATACATTTAATCGGAAACCTTTATATGTAAAAATGTTACCTAAACTTCCGGTAATTGTCGGGTCGGTAGGTCCTTCATATTTTAAATAATCTGTGTTGAGACTTTGAAAATTAATATCAGAAGATGTCACCTCACCTGTTTCAGTAAGAAAAGTTGGATAACCTTGACTTGTCAGCCCTTTGAACGGAATTGAAAACAAAGAACGAACAGGATAGCCTTTTTTAGTAAAGCCAGCACCTTTTATCAAATCCATGGTTTCTGACTGAGCTAACAATTTCGTAACTTCATTTTTATTGTGCGAAAAGATAAAGTCTGTTGTCCATCCAAAATCTTTAGTCTTAATATTTTTTGTTGAAATACTCAATTCTTCTCCATGAGACTTCATACTTGCCATATTTGCATATTCAACGACCTGTCCTCCAACACCCTCAGTATTTACCGGACCTATCAAGTCATAATTGTTACGGCGATACCAATCAAACGTTGCATCAATACGATTGTTGAGGAAACCTGCATCAACTCCTATATTCAGTTCATGTTTCTTCTCATAAGTCAAATTTTTATTTTCCAAATATTGTATATATTCACCCGTTTCCTTATCTTTTGAAAAAACTCTATATGGGTTGTATGCTTTCATTATTACGGTTGAATTAGTTACATTATCAGGACCACGATCTGCTGTCAAACTATATGACGCTTTCAGTGATAAACTGGACATTATCGGTTGTAGAGCTTTAAAGAAATCCTCTTCATGCACATTCCATGCTCCTGAAATATTCCATGTAGGTAACCAACGTGCAGAACGGGATTTACCAAGCTTATTAGTACCTTCATAGCGAACGGTTCCATTAAGTGTATATTTGCCCTTATAAGAATATGTAGCGTTTGCAAAAAAGGCAGCACTGCGTTCATTAGTATTATTTATCGAATAATAATCATTACCCTCTTCTATGCTTTTCTTAAAAAATTGATATACATAAAATGGAGTTTCACCGGTTGAATATTGCAACCCCCAACCATTAAACCATGTCTGGCTACGATCGGTTCTGTTGGTTTCCATACCTCCGAACAAGTTAACAATATGTTTTTTATTAAAAGTATGTGACCAGTTTGCCGTTGCACGGAAATCGTAACCAAGCATACGGTTATCGGTACGTTGATATATACCTCCTTCAGGCAATATTGAAATAGGTAAAGCATAAGCATTATCAGGATCAGTATATAATAAAGAGTTATTATCACGTATTGTACCAGTCCCCATAGCACGATATGCTTCAGCTTCATTTGAATCATCCAATATCTTATGCTCCTGAGAAGTTGTCGCATACTTCAATGCGCCTAAAACTGAAAGTTCCAATTCGGGAATAGGTTTCCAACTTAATTCTGCTTGAAACTTTGTATCGACAACATTCAAGTCAATATAATTTGTCTCCAATTCATGAAGTTCGTTGAATGACGCATAATTGGCAACATAATAAGTATTTGCATCCAATGCTCGCGACGAATTCAACGCAAATGAATATGGGTTGATATCGAAATCACGCTTTACCTTTCCGTTTACAACATCAACATCCTGACTTAAAGTCCCAGGAGCTTTTTGTTTACGATATGAAGCACTCGATATCATATTCAATGATAAATTATCAAATATATGATATGTTGCATTCATATTTGCAGTATAACGATTAACATTACTTGATTTATACCATCCCGGATCAACCATTGCACTCATGGAAACATAATAATTAGCTTTCTCCGTACCGCCTGACAGGCTAACAGAATGTGTTTGCATAATGTCGGTACTGAATAATTTGCTAAACCAATTAGTATTTCGCATCTCGGCATTTTGCAAGTATTGGGTTTGAGCCTCTTCTGTATTAGCCAATTCAAACTGCCCTGTAGTGGTATCATAGGTATTAATCATCTCATACATCTTGCCATAAACGCCATAATCCTTACCATTCAATACATCTGAAAGATTCAACCAACCTTTTTCTTTCATTTCTTCATAAATGCTCATTTGATCCTGAGAATTCAAGATATTAAAGTTTCTATACGAAGGTATCAAACGAGAGGTGAACTCACCGGTATAATTTATATGATTCTGACCTGATTTACCTTTTTTTGTTGTAACAACGATGACGCCTGCCATGGCACGAGCGCCATATATAGATGTAGCAGAACCGTCTTTCAATATCTGAAAACTTTCAATATCATCTGGATTCAGCCCTGCGATAGCAGAACTTATCAACGTCTCGGCATCACCTGAAGATAGGTCATCAGCGCTTACATTTGTAACATCTTCCATAATGACTCCGTCAACTACCCATAAAGGCTTTGAACTTCCATAGATTGAAGTTGCGCCACGTACGCGAATTTTAGGTGCCGTGCCGAAAGTGCCTGATACATTCTGAACAGAAACACCGGCTGCACGACCTTCAAGTGAGCGACTAACATCCGGCAGACCGTCAATAAGAGCGTCTGCATTGACTTTATCGGTAGCTCCGGTAAACAAACGCTTATCAATTTTTGACATACCGGTAACAACAACTTCACCAACATTTTGTGCTGTACTCTTCATGGTAATTGTCATGCCTGAACGCGCTTTTATTTCCTGACGTTCAAAACCGATAAACGAGACTATCAATGTTTTTCCTACAGTCGTATTAAGTGAAAATTTGCCATCAATATCACTAATTGCACCAATAGAAGTACCTTTTACTAAAATTGATGCTCCAATAATAGGCTGACCTTGCTCATCCAATACCACACCTTCAATTGATTTAGCAGAATGATAAGAGAGATCAACCTTTTTACGAATTGCAATAACTCCGTTTTCCTCTTTATATGTCAGGCCTCTTGAGTCAAACACTTGTTTCAAAATGACATCCAGTGATTCATTTGCAGCCTTTATTGTCACCTTATCATCTTCCTGAAAAGATTGAGCATTATAAAGGAAATTTACACCGGTTTGCTTTTTCACTTCATTAAGAAATGTCTCAACGGAAACATCTTTTAAGTCAAGAGTCAATGTCTTTTTAGGCAATGCCCATAGAGATAAACTCATAGTGAAAAATAGCAATCCTAATAATAATCGCATTTTTCGCATAAACTTTTTTTTAATGATTAAACCAATAATTTACAATTTGACATATATATACATCTATAATCATTATTATTCCTTATCTATATATACAGTACGCCCCTTTATTCGATAAGTCAAATCACCGACCGACTCGAATACATCCAAAAAGGCATTTACGCTTGGATAACGTAAAACTGTTCCGGAATAATTTATATTATTCAAAGATTTATCTTCAAAAACCACATGAACGTCATACGTTCGCTCCACTATCATCATAATCTCCTTTAAAGGAGTATTCTCAAAACGATATGTGCCTGCCATCCAACTTACGTAGTCAGTAACATCGACACTACGTTTACTTACATCTCCACTTGAAGAGACAACTGCTTGTTGCCCGGGTGTTAACATCACAGTTATATCATCTTTCGTAGTTAATTGCACTTTACCGCGAACTAAAGTCGTATAACATTTACCTAAATCATCATAAGCATTTATATCAAACGCTGTTCCCAACACTTTAACATCTCCGAATTTAGTTTCAACAATGAATGGATGCTCAGGATCTTTCGTCACATTGAAGTAAGCTTCGCCTTTTAACATTACAACTCTTTCTTTTCCGGTAAATGCTGTAGGATATGTAAGAGTTGATGCCGCATTCATATAAACAGTGGTTCCGTCGGGCAACTTAACCAATTTTTCCTGTCCGCGAGGAATTACATCATTATTATATTTTACCGACTGTTGTTGTTTCGTTGAATCGGCATTTCCTACTGAATTTGAATTGGCTGTTGAAGATTGAGATAATAAAGTACCGAAGTAATTATGACGTATATTTTTAACAACTGTCACATTTGCATTACCGGTCGGCACTTTATTTAGAGCATTACTCAGATTTGCGGTTCTAATTAGTGAACTATGATTAGTATTATTATTAAATGTCTTGGAAGAAAGCGCCAATTGTTGCTTTGATTCATATATGTTTGGTTGTGTCCAAAGGTATAAACCTACAACTATTGCTGCAACTGCTGCTGCCGAATACCACAACAAACGTTTTTTTGCGCTATAAATACTCATTGATTGTTTGTTTCTCACAACATGTAAAAAGTTGCTATATGCTTTTTTACCGGAATATTTGTTGTAATGATTAAATGACTCATCTAAAACAGATTCTTTACGAAGCAAATCAAATTGTTTCCTTAATTTCGGATTCGACGCCAATAATTTCTCTGCACGAAGCTTTTCTTCTTTTGTAGCTTCGTCCAAAATTAATTTCTTCAGCAGTAATGCATCTTCAGATATGTTATAATTCTTTTTCAAAATCTTGCTTTCTTTATTATTATTATACATAAACAAACAAAAGGGGTGACAAAAAGTTCGAATATTTTTCAAACTATGCATCAAAATGGTATTAATATAAAAGATATTTTATCATAATACCGCTTATTATTGATTATATAATATCAAAAAGATATTATATACATACCAACAACTTGGTATATGCATATACCTTACTTAATTTTAACACAAAACATGAGTTATAATTATACAATCTGATATTTTTAGATATATCAATGCTAAAACAAGATAAGAAATATTGGACTAAAGTATAAAAAGTAATATGGAAAATGAAGAGTATTCCAAATGTTCGCGTAAAAATTTAAAGCTTCTTGACCGTTGTGTTTTCACCGTATTTATACTTATATCTAATTTCTCAGCTATTTCATTCCATTCATATCCCTCAATACGAAGTAGCATGATTTTTTGTTGTTCTTGAGGCAATTCATTGATATATACATATAATTGACGAAATAATTCTTCACGGACAGTTAAGGCATAAATCTCGTCATCATCTTCTTCGTGTTGATTTTCCAGCAATGAATTTAGTATTGAATCATGTATCTGATGATCACGTATATAGAGTAAGCAATTATTGTAACATGCTCTATATAAATAATTTGTCAACTCATTATTATTTGAGAATTCACGATTTCCTTCATATATAGATACAAAAAGTTCCTGAACTAAATCTTCGCCGTCGTCTTCTTCTGTATTTAATAAATTTGACACATAAGTACACAAAGCAGCATAATACCTATCATATAGGTATTCAAAAGCTTTGGGATCTTTTCGATTGATTCCGGCAACAACATCAATTTCTTTTTTCTTTATGATCAAATTGTATCTGTTAACTTTAGTTGAATTGCAAATATCGTAATAAAAATAATAAAATCCTATTTTTTACAAAATTATTATTTCAAATTCCAAACACCTGCACTTCGTTCCAACTCAACCAATGCGGAAACATAATTAAATAACGAATCGTAATAACTCGTTTGCACATCATCATAAGTGCGTTGGGCATTCAGCACTTCCAAAAGCGAAACATCTCCTCTGTTGTAGCTGTACATTTTACCCTTCAACACTTCTTTAGCTTGTGATAACAAACCTTTCTCAAAATGACGTACCTGCTTTGTCGCCGACTCATATTGCGAATAGGCTTTCATTATGTCATTCTGTACATGCAAAACTGCTTGATCGTATTGCAATGAAGCTTGTTCCACTTTTTCTTTAGCGGCTATTAGGTCGCCCTTATTCATCTTTGAAAACGGAAGTGGTACTGATAATCCGCCACTCACACTGTTATACGCAGGCGCAGGAGCTATATCATTTTTTACTTCAGCATTATGCTGCACATCCAACGATACTGTCAGGTCAATATTTCGTTCCCTTCTTGCAACAGTCAAGGCTTTGTTTGCAACATCTATATTCTGCATAGCTGCCACCAAATCGGCTCTTTGTTTGATACCCTGATGTATCAAACTGTCCAAATTGAATTTTTTATACGGTATACGTAGCTCTGCTTCAGGTTGATATATCAATGCAGCCTTTTTCGTTCCGGTATACAACGACAGGTCGGTATATGCCTTATTCCTGTCTGACTCGGCTTGAAGCAAGTCGTTATACTCCATCTCAGCTTCCACCTTACTCTGAACGGCGTCTATCTCCATTATAACACCTTTAGCAAAACGTATGCTGTCAGATTTTGCCAAATAGCTGATGTCATGATAAGCGCTTTCCTTTATTTCACATTCCATCTTCTCTTTCAACGCTTCGTAAAAAGATATAGTGGCATCGGCTTGAAGGTTCCTCAAATAATCGGCTAACAGTGACCGCGACAATTCGCTTTGACTCTTTGCCAAACCTATTGCCGCCGAACGTTTGCCGAACGTGATAGTCTGCGACAACGACAACGAACCTCCGTAACCCATCTTCTTATCCGGTTGATCGTTATTGAAGTAATTGATGCCGAATTGAGGATCGTTTCTCACCTTTGCCGATATTATTCCAGCATCAGCGATGTTTACATTCAATTTCTGAGCGGCATAATCAACATTACCGGCATACACCTTATCCATATATAACGAATAAGTTATGGGACTTATTTCGGTTTGAGAGTATCCGACCGTGCTTAAGATACAACATACCGCGCCGAACAGTAAATATTTATTTATCTGAATTTTCATCACTTATTTCCTGAAGTTTTTCTTTATTTTTTCCCAATTCAATTTTTTCATGCCTGCTCTCCATCATGTAGTAAAGTGCAGGCAGCATATAGAGGGTTATGATTGTTGAAAACAACAATCCATACACGATAACCGTTGCCAAAGGCCGTTGTACATCCGAACCGATCCCGGTTGTTATTGAAGCAGGGAACAAACCTAGCACAGCCACTGTGGCAGTCATGATAATAGGGCGGAAACGATGTTGGCTTCCTTCAGATACGGCTTCATAAAGCGTCTTACCATTCTTCCTCAGATTATTGATATGCGACACCATTATCACACCATTTTGAATAGCCACACCTATCAATGCAATGAATCCTACGGCCGACGACACATTGAATGTCATACCTCTAAGATTCAGAGCAAGCATACCTCCGAACAATGCCAACGGGATAACACTCATTTGCAAAAGAGCCTGGCGGAACTTGCCGAAAGCTGCAAATAGCAGCAGCAACATTATGCCCAACGTCAACGGTATCACCACAGCCAACTTGGCATAAGCCCTTTGCTGGTTCTGGAATTGCCCACCCCATTGCAAATGTATCTTCTCATGATTGTAATTTACATTGCGGTTGATTTTACTATTTGCCTCCTTCAAGAATGACGTCAAATCATTACCACGGAGATTAACCCTTATTGTCAAATGTCGTTTGTTCATTTCGCGAGTTATGCTGCTGGCACCCGTCGTTTGCTTTATTGTTGCCACTTGTGATAAAGGTATCTTCACTCCGGTATCAGTCGTCAACATCAAGTTACCTATCTTTTCAGGTGTGTTTCTGCTGTCTTCATTATATTTGCACGTCACGTCATAAGACTTACTTCCAACAAATACCTCCGATATAGGTGCTCCGCCTATTGCAGTCTCTATCACATCGGCCACATCCGACACATTCAACCCGTACATTGCTATCTTATCCCTATCGGCAACAATCTGCAACTGAGGTAGCGGAGGTTCTTCGTCAATAGTCACGTCCTGCGCACCTTTCACGTTTTGCAGAGTCTTATCTATTTGTTCGCCCACGCGCCGTATTTCACCCAAATCATCACCGTATATCTTTAGTGCCAAATCGCTATGTGCTCCGGCCACCTGATCCATCACCATATCCAATATCGGTTGAGAGAATCCGACGGTATATCCGGGCATTCTTTTTATCACATTTGACATACTGTCAATAAGTTGCGTCTTGTTCATCCCGTTTTTCCATGTGCTATACGGGTTCAACCCTATACAACCTTCCACATGTGAAAGTGAGAACGGATCCGTACCTTCATCATCACGTCCCAATTGTGTCATCACGTACGACACCTCGTTGAATTTCTTTATTTCTTTTCTGAAATCGGCAGCCATTTGTTTAGACTTCTCCATAGATATGCCCGGAGGCAACTGCATCTGTACCCATATCGAACCTTCGTCAAGTTGGGGAAGGAAATCATTGCCAACCATGTAACTCAGCAAAATTGCCAAAGCAAGAATAACGGTCAAAGGCACCAATACTATCTTCGGATGATTCAATATCTTCACTATCTGTTTATGATAGCCTTCTGCCATTTTCTCAAACCATTTATTCTTACGGATGTTGTACGGTTTGTGATATACCATATATGATAATCCGGGCGTTAGCAAAAATGACACGCACATGGCACCGAGCAATGCATACCCCACCGTATATGCCATTGGCGTAAACAGTTTCTTTTCTATATGCTCGAAAGTGAACAACGGCAAATAGGCAGTAATAATTATCAACGTTGAGAACAATATCGGACGTGCTACTTCAAATACACGCTTAAGAGTGGATTTTTCTTCCAACGGTTCAAGCGGATGCCTTTCCCTTTTCTTTAATATCGTCTCCATCATCACTATCGAACCGTCCACCAGTATTCCGAAGTCTATCGCACCAAGCGAAAGCAGATTGGCCGGTATCCCTGTGAGATGCATTAATATGAATGAGATCAGCAATGAAAGCGGAATGGTCAATGCCACTATCGCTGCTCCTTTCCAATTATGCAGAAAGACTATCAGTACCAGCAATACCAATATCATACCTTCAAACAAAGTATGTGCAACAGTGTGTAACGTGGTATTTACCAATTGTGTTCGGTCAAGGAAAGGATGAATGGCAACTCCCTGCGGAAGAGTTCCGTGATTCAATTCATCAACAGCCTGATGCACACCTTCAAGCACCTTCGAAGGATTTTGGAAACGCAGCATCTGCACAGTTCCTTCAACACCATCCTGTATATCCACTGTTCTGTCCCAAAAACCGTAGACACCTTTGCGCTCTAAATTGCCATACTTTAATGTACCGATATCTTTCAAATATATCGGCACACCGTTTTTGGAACTTATCACTATTCTTCCCAAATCGTCGAGATTCTTTATCAAGCCTATACCGCGAATAACATAGCTCAAGTCTCCCTGTTGAAGCATACTGCCACCGGCACTGACATTGTTCTTCTCGATTTTATCCTTGATATCTGATAGAGCTATATCATATTGCTCCATCTTATGAGGGTCAAGTTCTATCTGATATTGGGTGGTGATACCGCCGAAGTTGCTAACGTCAGCCACGCCGACCACTTGCTTAAGCCTTGGTATAATTACCCATTTATTCAAATCCGTCAACTCGCGCAAGTCGTGATTCTTGCTCACCAACACATAACGGTAAATCTCACCGATAGGAGATGTCAACGGTTCAAGCTCAGGTGCGGCATTATACGGAAGATCCAGATCAGAAAGCCTTTCCTGCACCCTTTGGCGTGCCCAGTAGTCGTCCACGCCATCTTGAAACACCAATATTATAGATGATATGCCGAAAGAACTGTGGCTACGCATAACTGTTGTTCCGGGAAGCCCGTTCAACGCACGTTCTATAGGTATCGTTATCTGCTGTTCTATCTCTTCAGCAGCCAATCCGGGTACTTGAGTAGAGACTTCCACCGTTACATCGGCTATATCCGGATAAGCATCTATGGCTAATTGCTTCCAAGAATAATATCCGATTACGGCCACAAAACAAAAGACCACTATCATCAATCCGCGCCTCTGAAATGCTAATTCTAATATTTTTTTCATATCGGTCAGAGAATATTATTTAAATAAAAAGCGCCATCGGTTATAATCTCATCATTCGGATTCAAGCCCGAAAGCACAACAGCTTGATTATTCGGAGCTGCTGTGGTGGTAACCTTCCGCTTCACATATTTATTATTGCCAACCTTTACAAACACGTACTGAGAATTCTCTTCCTGTAATACTGCCGATGAAGAAATCATTATCTTCTTCACAGCTTTATCCGACAATTTTACATACCCGTACATTCCAGGTTTCATCAGTCTGGCTTTATTGTTGCACTCTATTATCACTTCAACCGAATGCGTATCCTCGTCCATCATCTGGCCGATATGGTATATCTTCCCTCTTATTTCATTATCGGGCATGGATATTAGCGATATTCCAACAGTAGAAAGATTACGGATTAAATTTATATCCTTTTCTTTCACATGCGCCACCATCCAAACCTCATCAAGGTTGGCTACGGTAGCAACTGGGTCGGCATCATCTTTAAGATATTGCCCTGTCACTATAGTACTTTTCACAATTTCACCAGTTATCGGGGAACGCACGACAAGCGGCCGTCCCAACGACAGTTGCCGAGGCGACATGTGGTATACCGACAAGGCAGCTTTTGCATTTTCCAGTTCTTTTTTCTTAACGCCATAATCCAGTGCAGCATCCTCCTCTTCCTTTTTTGCGCCAACCTTGTTGCGCACCAAATCCTTTACACGCCGCAATGTCACGTATGCAGCACGCATTTGCTCCTGTGCCTGACAATACTCTTTCACAGATTCAAAAAATGCCGCCGAACTTATTTCGAATATCGGGCTCCCTGCCCTCACATTTTGTCCCAGACGAACAAATGACTTAACAATGCGTCCGGAAAACGGAGATGCCACCTGTGCATATTTGGTCGGTATTGCTTCCACCTCTCCAGAAGCTGTAAACAACGGATTGTAATCATGAAACATTGCCTGCGAAGTTTTGATTTTACTTGTTAAAGGAGATTTTGCTGACACGGTTATCGTATCTCCGCTTATAGCATAATCCTGAACATCTTTAGCCCCTTTTCCTCCCCTGCATGAAGAAAGTACTGCCACAACTAAAAGGAAATAATATCTTTTCATCATTTTATCTATTTCATTTTTACATCATTGTTTCTTTCATCGCAAAAATAGATATTATAATCAACTTGATTTCTCTTTTTATATTAAGAAAAGATTAAAATAGGCAATATACTCACAATTGAGTATCAATAAAAATATACAGTACACAGAAAAATATTTTTGAAAATACTTGTTTGTTCAATTGTATTTTTTTATGTTTGCGACAGAAATAACTGTATTAATAGATATTACAACTATATATGCTAAGGACGCATTAATTATTAATACGTTATTTCTAGTGTATGTTGAGCCATCGCCATATTCTGTAAAAAAGAGATTTACAGAAAACGATTAAAAAACGAACGATACGGTTAATAAATAATAACCGTGCAATTAAAATTTAGGCAAATAACAATTATTATTTGCCGTATACGATTAATAAACGATTCTGACATTTATCTTATTAAGTCATGAATACCAAAAATTACGGAAGTTGGCAAAAATCGCCGCACAAGATTACTTATTTTGTAATTGCAGTAAAGCATTTTACATCCCCCAAGCATGTGTACAACTTAGCTCACGGGGCTTACGTTTATAGTAAAGACAGAGGAATTATACACGATTTGGTAAAATCAAATATTCTGGTACACTTCTGATAAACGCGCAAAGAAATTAATACGAATAATCCTTGGTATAACCGGGGGTTATTCGTTTAGCTGTAGCTTCAGCTTTTATGTAACTATTCCATTTAGTTTATTCTGAACTGAACCCCAAAAGTTGGACACAAAAAGGAGTAAAAATATGAGAAGTAAAAGAACTAATAATTATTCCGTGTCAACGAAACGCGATGTAATA
>Ga0210129_1000125_pt1 | contig 21269 bp, 23 predicted proteins | sample WestPond_Cattail_2_FD_185582 | JGI IMG/M metagenome (GOLD analysis project Ga0210129, IMG submission 185582) | Wetland microbial communities from the San Francisco Bay, California, USA, that impact long-term carbon sequestration -... | ecosystem: Environmental > Aquatic > Marine > Wetlands ... | reverse complement strand
GTGAAGGTCAAGCGCAACGACCGGCTGCGCATCGTGAAAATGCAATCGACCCCGAAGTCGGGGACAGGGGAGGGTGGCGCATGATTTCCTTGTCGCATTACCTGGTGCTGGGCGGCATCCTGTTCGCCATCAGCGTGCTGGGCATCTTCCTCAACCGCAAGAACGTCATCATCCTGCTGATGGCGATCGAGTTGATGCTGCTGGCGGTGAACATGAACTTCATCGCGTTTTCGCACTATCTCGGCGACATCCATGGCCAGATCTTCGTCTTCTTCATTCTCACCGTCGCCGCCGCCGAATCGGCCATTGGCCTGGCGATTCTGGTGGTGCTGTTCCGCAACCTGCACACGATCAACGTCGATGACCTCGACCATCTGAAAGGCTGATGCGGATGGACATGCAGACGCTCTATCTCATCGTGCCGCTGGCGCCCCTGTTCGGTGCGCTGGTTGCAGGCCTGCTGGGCAAACTGATCGGACGCACCCTGTCGCACCTGGTGACCATCGCCGGCGTGGCGGTGTCGTTCATTGCCTCGATGCTGGTGTTCCAGGACGTGCTCGCCGGCCACACCTACAACGGCACGGTCTACACGTGGATGGTGCTGGGCGACCTACGTTTCGAGGTGGGCTTCCTGATCGATTCCCTGACCACGATGATGATGCTGGTCGTCACCTTCGTCTCGCTGATGGTGCACGTATACACCATCGGCTACATGCACGACGACCCCGGCTACCAGCGCTTCTTCAGCTACATTTCGCTGTTCACCTTCTCGATGCTGATGCTGGTGATGAGCAACAACTTCCTGCAGCTGTTCTTCGGCTGGGAGGCGGTGGGTCTGGTGTCCTACCTGCTGATCGGCTTCTGGTACACCAAGGAAACGGCGATCTACGCCAACCTCAAGGCCTTTCTCGTCAACCGCGTCGGCGACTTCGGCTTCATCCTCGGCATCGGTCTGGTGCTGGCGTATTTTGGTTCGCTCGACTACGCCACGGTGTTCGCCAAGGCGCCCGAACTCGCCAGCCAGACGATCACCGTCTGGCCCGGCACGCCGTGGATGCTGATGACCCTCATCGGCATCCTGCTGTTCATCGGCGCGATGGGCAAGTCGGCGCAGTTTCCGCTGCACGTCTGGCTGCCGGATTCGATGGAAGGCCCGACGCCGATTTCCGCGCTGATCCACGCCGCGACGATGGTGACCGCGGGCATCTTCATGGTCGCCCGCATGTCGCCGCTGTTTGAACTGTCCGACACGGCGCTCAGCTTCATCATGATCATCGGCGCGATCACCGCGCTGTTCATGGGCTTCCTCGGCATCGTGCAGAATGACATCAAGCGCGTGGTGGCCTATTCGACTCTGTCGCAGCTGGGCTACATGACCGTCGCGCTCGGCGCCTCGGCCTATTCGGTGGCGGTGTTCCACCTGATGACGCACGCCTTCTTCAAGGCGCTGCTGTTCCTCGCAGCCGGTTCGGTCATCATCGCCATGCACCACAACCAGGACATCCGTTACATGGGCGGCCTGAGGAAATACATGCCGATCACCTGGATCACCTCGCTGATCGGATCGCTGGCCCTGATCGGCACCCCTTTCCTGTCGGGCTTCTATTCCAAGGAAAGCATCATCGAGGCGGTCAAGCTGTCGCACCTGCCGGGTGCCGATATCGCCTACTGGGCGGTGCTGGCTGGCGTGTTCGTCACCGCCTTCTATTCCTTCCGCATGTACTTCCTGGTGTTTCACGGCAAGGAGCGCTTCCATCAGGGACACGCGCACGGCAATGAACCCGACGCGCACCATGATGAACTTCATGGCCACGGTGGCACGCCGCACGAAACCCCGTGGGTGGTGACCGGCCCCTTGCTCGCGCTGGCGCTGCCGTCGCTGGCGATCGGCTATATGACGATCGAGCCGATGCTGTTCGGAGATTTCTTCGGCAACGCAATTTATGTCGCCGACCGCCATCCGGTGATGCACGAGCTCAACCAGGAATTCCACGGCGCAGTGGCGATGGGTCTGCACGCGGTCACGACGCTGCCGTTCTGGCTGGCGGCGGCCGGCGTGGGGCTGTCAGCGTTCTTCTACCTCAAGCGTCAGGATATTCCGGCAGCAATCCAGAAGCGTTTCAGCTTCATCTACAGCATGCTGGTCAACAAATACTGGTTCGACGAACTCTACAGTGCGGTCTTCGCCAGCGGTGCGCGCCTGCTGGGTGGCAGCCTGTGGCGGCGCGGCGACCAGAACATCATCGACGGCTTTTTCGTCAACGGATCGGCGCATCTGGTGGAACGTTTTTCCCGCGTGGTCAAGGCCTTCCAGTCGGGGTACATCTACCATTACGCGTTTGCCATGCTGATCGGGGTGTTTGCCCTGGTGACGTGGTTCGCGCGGCTTAACTAGCCGTGCCTAACTAGAATCTCACGCCCATGTTCGGACAATCAATTCTTTCTCTCGTCATCTGGGTCCCGATTCTGGCCGGGGTGGCGGTTCTCGCCACCGGCTCCGACCGCAACGCGCCGCTCGCCCGCTGGGTGGCCCTGGCCGGTGCGTTGCTGGGTTTGATCGTGGCGATTCCGCTGGTCACAGGCTTCGATACCGCCACGTCTGCCATGCAGTTTGTTGAAATGGCTGCGTGGATTCCGGCTTTCAATATTCATTATCACCTCGGCGTCGACGGCATTTCCATGCCGCTGATCCTGCTGAACAGTTTCATCACGGTACTGGTAGTGATCGCCGGCTGGCAGGTAATCCAGGACAAGGTCGCACAATATATGGCGGCCTTTCTCATCATGTCCGGGCTCATCAACGGCGTGTTCGCGGCGCTCGACGGCATCCTGTTCTACGTCTTCTTCGAAGGCATGCTGATTCCGCTTTATCTGATCGTTGGCGTGTGGGGCGGGCCGAACCGAGTCTATGCCGCATTCAAGTTCTTCCTCTACACCTTGCTCGGCTCGCTGCTGATGCTGGTGTCGATGATCTATCTGTATTTCCAGTCGGGCGGCAGCTTCGACATCCTGGCCTGGCATGCCACCCCGCTCGGGATGACGGCACAGACGCTGATGTTCTTCGCCTTCCTGCTGGCCTTCGGGGTCAAGGTGCCGATGTGGCCGGTGCATACTTGGTTGCCCGACGCCCACGTCGAGGCGCCCACCGGCGGCTCGGTGGTGCTGGCGGCGATTACCCTGAAAGTCGGCGCCTACGGCTTCCTGCGTTTCATCCTGCCGATTCTGCCGGATGCCAGCCACGAACTCGCCTGGTTCGTGATTAGCCTGTCCCTGATCGCCGTGGCCTATATCGGCCTGGTGGCGCTGGTGCAGGCCGACATGAAAAAGCTCATCGCCTATTCGTCGATTGCCCACATGGGTTTCGTCACCCTCGGCTTCTTCATGTTCAATCCGCTCGGCTGGGAAGGTGGACTGGTGCAGATGATCTCGCACGGCTTCGTCTCGGCGGCGCTGTTCCTCTGCATCGGGGTGATGTACGACCGCCTGCACTCGCGCCAGATCAAGGATTACGGCGGCCTGGTGAACAAGATGCCGGTATTCGCCGTCTTCTTCATGCTGTTCGCCATGGCCAACGCGGGCCTGCCGGCCACCAGCGGCTTCGTCGGCGAGTTCATGGTCATCATGGCAGCAACCCAGGTCAATTTCTGGTTCGCCTTCGTCGCCGCCAGCACGCTGATTTTCGGTGCGGCCTACACGCTGTGGATGTACAAGCGTGTGGTGTTCGGCTCAGTTACCAACCCGCACGTCGAGGAGATGCGCGACGTCAACGCGAGAGAAATCCTGTTTCTAGGCGTGCTGGCCGTTTGCGTGCTGGTCATGGGCCTGTATCCCAAACCGTTCACCGATGTGATGCATGTGTCGGTGGTTGATCTGTTGGCGCACGTCGCCCAAAGCAAACTTCCGTGAGCGCCATGAGCACCGCCTTGATTGAAATCGCCCAATTCGCCCCTGCGTTGCCCGAGATTTTCGTACTGGCGATGGTGTCGCTGATCCTGGTGATCGACGCCGCGGTCGACGATGGCAAGCGTTATATCGCCTACGTGTTGTCGCTCGTCACGCTGGCCGGCGCAGCTTTCCTGACAGTGCGCGATTTCTCGACCATGCCGGTGCTGGCGCTCGGTGGACTCTTCATCGACGACCCGCTGTCCGACGTGCTGAAGCTGTTCCTTTATCTGACTGTCGCGGTGGTGCTGGCGTATTCACGCGACTATCTGCGCGCGCGCGGGCTCTACAAGGGCGAATTCTTCGTGCTGGCGCTGTTCGCGCTGCTGGGAATGATGGTGATGGTGTCGGCCAGCCACTTCCTCACGCTGTATCTCGGTCTGGAACTGCTGTCGCTGTCCCTCTATGCCATGGTTGCGCTGCAGCGCGACTCCAGCATAGCGACCGAGGCGGCGATGAAATACTTCGTGCTGGGCGCCCTGGCGTCGGGCATGCTGCTCTACGGCATGTCGATGGTGTACGGGGTGACCGGTTCGCTCTCGCTGGCCGACATCGCCATTTCCCTGCAGGACGGCACCGACCTGCGCATTCCGCTGGTCTTCGGCATCGTCTTCATCGTCGCCGGGTTGGCGTTCAAGCTCGGCGCGGTGCCGTTTCACATGTGGGTGCCCGATGTCTATCACGGCGCGCCGACCGCGATGACGCTGTTTATCGGTTCTGCGCCCAAGATCGCCGCGTTCGCCTTCGTCATCCGCATCCTCGGACAGGGCCTGGAATCGCAGGTGGCCGAGTGGCGCGACATGCTGGTGATTCTTGCCGTGCTGTCGATGGCCGTCGGCAATTTCGCGGCCATCGCGCAAAGCAATCTGAAGCGCATGCTCGCCTACTCGACCATTTCGCACATGGGTTTCATGCTGCTCGGTATCCTGGCCGGCTCGCAGAACGGTTATGGCAGCGCGATGTTTTATGTGCTGGTGTACGCGCTGATGAGTGCGGGCAGTTTCGGCATGATCCTGTTGCTGTCGCGCGCCGGCTTCGAGGCCGACCAGCTTGACGACTTCAAGGGCCTGAATCGCCGCAGCCCGTGGCTGGCTTTCATGATGTTGCTGCTGATGTTTTCTATGGCCGGCGTGCCGCCCACCGTGGGTTTCTACGCCAAGCTGACAGTGTTGCAGGCTGTGGTCGAAATCGGCTATGTCTGGCTGGCGGTGGCTGCGGTGCTGTTCTCTCTGATCGGCGCGTTCTACTATCTGCGCATCGTCAAGCTGATGTATTTCGATACCCCGCACGACACCACACCGATCACCCCCAGCCCTGACACCCGTGTCATCCTGTCGGCAAACGGTTTGGCCGTGCTGGCGCTCGGCATCCTGCCGCAGCCACTGCTGGCTGTGTGCGTGCACGCCATCGGCGCGTCATTCTGAACCAAGCCCGGCCGGAGCGGGTCTGCTCAGACGTCAACCACTTTTCGAATCGCCGTGAGTTTCTCCACCACCCTGCTGCTGATTCTGGCCTTCATCTCCGCCAACCTGCCGTTCCTGGTCGAGCGCATTTTCTTCGTGGCCCAGCCCAAAGCTGGAAGCAAGAGCTTTGCCTGGCGGCTGCTGGAACTGATGATGATGTTTTTCGTGGTGGGTGGCATCTCGATGATGCTTGAAGGCAAGCTTGGCGACATCCACCCGCAGAACTGGGAGTTCTATGCGGTCAATGCGTCCTTGTTCGTGGTGTTTGCCTACCCGGGGTTCGTTTATCGCTATCTGTGGCGGCGGCGTGGTGGTTAGGACGAAGTTGGGTTGTCCCAAGGCTTGACTCTGACAGGCGGCACTATGAAATCCAAGCATGGACAAGCGGAATCAAGAATGAACACCCAGGAATTCAAGCTGCGCGGCGAGCACGTCGCACTCTGCGACCTGCTCAAGCTTGCCGGCATCGCCGATAGCGGCGGGCAAGGCAAGCTCATGATCGCCAACGGCGAAGTGACCGTCGATGGCCAGCCCGAAAGCCGCAAGACGGCGAAAATCCGGGCGAACCAGACGGTACGCTGTCTGGGGCAGACCGTTCGGGTTGTGGAGGCCGAGGCCTAAAGAAAGCAGAAGAAGAAACGGCCGGAATCAAGCTCCACCGCCAGCCGTGCGCCGCGATTCAGCGCATAGTCCCACGACCCTTTGGTGGCGCAGCCTTCGTGGCATTCGCTCACCCCCGCCGGTGATTCGAGATCGCGCTCACGGTCGTACCAGCTCAACAACATGGTGTCGTCGCCCAGTTGCTGTTGGGCGATGGCGCTTGCCAGCTTCAGCGCAGCGTTGAAATCGAGGCCGAGTTCGGCAGTATCGAGGTGCAGCGTTTTCATGGCGAGGTGTCAGTCAAAGCCTTCAGCGCGTAGAGCATGTCCAGCGCCGCTTTCGGCGTAAGCGTGTCGGGGTCGAGCTCGCGCAGCTGGTCGAGCGCAGGGTGCGGCGGCGGTGCGTCGTTGGGAAGGTGCGCGGCGAACAGGTCGCCCTGCGGGCCGGGCTGCAGTTGTGCGTCCTCGAGTTCGCGCAGTCGGCGTCTTGCGGCGTGGATCACCGGGGTGGGCACGCCGGCCAGGCGCGCGACCTGGATGCCGTAGCTTTGCGAAGCGGGGCCTTCTTCCACCGAGTGCAGGAATACCAGGTCGGTGCCGTGTTCCTTGGCGTCGAGGTGCACGTTGGCGAGCTGGCGGAATTCCTGCGCCAACTGGGTCAGCTCGAAGTAGTGGGTGGCAAACAGGGTGAACGCGCGGGTGGCGCTAACCAGATGCCGTGCCACCGCCCACGCCAGCGCCAGGCCATCAAACGTGGACGTTCCACGGCCGATTTCATCCAGCAGCACGAGACTGCTGGCGCTGGCGTTGTGCAGGATGTGTGCGGTTTCGGTCATCTCGACCATGAAGGTCGAACGGCCGCCGGCCAGATCGTCCGACGCGCCGATGCGGGTGAATATCTGGTCGACTTCGCCTATCCTCGCCGAGCTGGCGGGTACCCACAGGCCGCAGCAAGCCAGCAAAGTGATCAGTGCCACCTGCCGCATGTAGGTCGACTTGCCGCCCATGTTGGGGCCTGTGATCAGCAGCATCTGGCGGGTGCGGCTGAGCGTGACGTCATTCGCAATGAAGTGCGCGACCTGGGCTTCGACCACCGGATGGCGGCCGCCACGGATGACGATGCCGGGCTCGTCGGCGTAGTCCGGCGCACACAGTTTGAGCGTAGCGGTGCGCTCGGCCTGGCTCGCCAGCACGTCGATCTCGGCCAGCGCAGCGGCAATCGAAAGCAGATCCGGCACGTGCGGCGTCAGCGTGTCGAGCAGCGCGTCGAACAGCGCTTTCTCGCGCGCCAGCGCGCGATCCTGCGCCGACAGCGCCTTGTCCTCGAAGGCTTTCAATTCAGGCGTGATGTAACGTTCGGAGTTCTTCAGCGTCTGGCGGCGGCGGTAGTCATCGGGGACGTTTTCCGATTGCGCGCGGCTGACCTCGATGTAGAAGCCGTGCACCTTGTTGTATTCGACCTTGAGGGTGCCGATGCCGGAGCGTGCGCGTTCGCGCGTTTCAAGTTCCAGTAAAAATGAACCGGCGTCGCGCGTCAGCGCGCGCAGCTCGTCGAGATCGGCGTCGTAGCCATCGGCGATCACGCCACCTTCACGCAGCACGCTGGCGGGCTCCGGTTGGACTGCGGCGGCGAGCAGTTGGTGCAGGTCGGGGCGGGAGGCGAGCGCATGTTGCAGTGACGCGAGTCGCGCGCGATCGTCGGGCAGGGTGGCGGCGAGATCAGGTAGCAATGCGAGGGTATCGCGCAGGCCGGACAGGTCGCGCGGGCGCGCGCTCTTCAATGCGATGCGGCCGCTGATGCGCTCGACGTCGGCGCTGCTTTTCAACAAGCCGGTGAGGGCGGCAGCCGTTGCCGTTTGTTCGGACAGCACGCCGATGGCATCGCGCCGCTCGGTAAGCATCATGCGGTCACGCAACGGATGGTGCAGCCAGTGACGCAACAGGCGCGTGCCCATGCCGGTCGCGGTGGTGTCGAGCACCGATAAAAGCGTTGGCGCCGTTTCTCCGCGCAGGGTTTCGGTGAGTTCCAGGTTGCGCCGGGTGGCGGCGTCGAGTTGCACGAAATCACTGTCGCGCTCGGCATGGATTGCCTGGATATGCGGCAGCGCGGTGCGCTGGGTGGTCTGGATGTAGTCGAGCAGGGCACCGGCTGCCGCGATGGCGAGAGGCAGGTCTGCCACGCCAAAGCCGGCGAGGTCGCGGCTGCCAAGTTGCTGCGCCAGCCTGGTGGTTGCACCGGCGGTATCGAACTGCCATGGCGCCAGCCGGCGTACCGCGCAAGGGGCGCCGCTGAGGGTAAAGTCGTCAGGCGCCAGAATTTCAGCCGGTCGTATGCGAGCCAGGAGGGTGGGCAGGGCAGCGGCTTCGACTTGTGCAACCTGAAACCGCCCTGCAGCGAGATTCAGCCAGGCCACGCCGATAGCCTCGGCTCCCGGCGCAATCGCCAGAATCAGCGTGTCGCGGGTTTCGTCCAGCAGCCCGGAGTCGGTGAGCGTTCCGGGGGTGACGATGCGCATCACCTGGCGCTCGACCGGGCCTTTGCTGGTAGCCGGGTCGCCTACCTGCTCGGCGATCACCACCGACTCGCCCAGCTTCAGCAAGCGCGCCAGATACTGCTCGGCACTGTGATACGGCACACCGGCCATCTTGATCGGACTGCCGGCGGAGGCCCCGCGCGTGGTGAGCGTGATATTGAGCAGCCGCGCGGCCTTTTCCGCGTCTTCGTAAAACAGCTCGTAAAAATCGCCCATGCGGTAGAACAGCAGCATGTCGGGATGCTGCGCCTTGATGCCCAGGTACTGCTGCATCATCGGCGTGTGGGCAGTGGGCTCCTTGGCGCTCGACATGGATGGACCTGCGTTTGGTTCAGACCTTCAGTTCGGGCGGCAAATGCGGTGAGAGAATTTGCAGCATCTGCCCGAAAATTTTCGGGCTGGCTGCAACGATGTTGCCGGAATCGAGAAAGCCTTCGTTGCCCATGAAATTGCCGACCAGCGCGCCGGATTCCTGTGCGATCAGGCTGCCGGCGGCGAGGTCCCAGGGTTGCAGATGCATTTCCCAGAAACCGTCGTAGCGGCCGCAGGCGACGTAGCACAGGTCGAGCGCTGCAGAGCCGGGACGACGCAGGCCGGAGGTGGCGCGCATCATGTCGCGGAACATGTTGAGGTAGGCCTCGGCAAAGCTGAAGTCGCGGAAGGGGAAGCCGGTGCCGATCAGGCATTCGGAAAGCTTGCTGCGCTTGCTGGCGCGGATGCGGCGGTCATTGAGCATGGCACCGCGGCCGCGGCTGGCAGTGAAGAGTTCGTTGCGCGCGGGATCGTACACCACGGCTTGGGTGATCTGGCCTTTGTGCCTGAGCGCGATCGAGACCGAATACTGCTGCAGGCCGTGCAGGAAGTTGGTGGTGCCGTCGAGCGGGTCGATGATCCACTGGTAGTCCTCGCCGTTTTTGGCGTCGGCCGAGCCAGACTCCTCTGCTAAAATTCCATGGTTTGGATAGGCGTCGAGCAGAGTTTCGATGATGGCGCGTTCGGCCATCTGATCGACCTCACTGACGTAATCGCGATCCTGCTTGCTCCGCACGGTGAGCTGGTCGAGGTCGAGCGAGGCGCGATTGATGATCGCCCCGGCTTTGCGAGCGGCTTTCACCGCCGTATTGAGCATGGGATGCATGATGTCTGGCAATAGATTCAAAGAACGAGCCGCTATTTTACTTGATGTATGACGCTATCCGACCCGAAACTTCTCGCCAATATTCGTATCGTGCTGACGCGCACCAGCCACCCCGGCAACATCGGTGCGGCCGCGCGGGCGATGAAGACGATGGGGTTGTCCCAGCTGGTTCTGGTCGATCCGGCGGTTTTTCCCAACAGCCAGGCCGATGCGATGGCTGCAGGTTCGACCGACCTGCTCGCCCAGGCGAGAGTGTGTTCCACGCTGGCCGAAGCGTTGGCCGACACCACCCTGGCTCTCGGCGTGTCGGCGCGACGCCGCGACATTGTGGCCGAGGTGATGACGCCGCCGGAAGCCTCGATCCGCCTGCTGACCGAGGCCCAGGTAGGATCCGTGGCGCTGGTATTCGGCAACGAAACCAGTGGGCTGTCGAACGAAGAACTTGGACTGTGCCAAGGACTGATAACGATTGCGGCCAACCCAGAGTACAGCTCCCTGAATCTGGCAGCAGCGGTGCAGGTTTTGAGTTACGAACTTCGTCAGGCCTGGCTGAATCATGCCTCCTGGCCGCAGCCGGAAATGGATGCGGCGACGGGGGACGAGGTGGAAAAGTTTTATGGCCATCTGGAAACAGCACTGTCCGAACTGGAATTCCTCAACCCCGGCTCGCCCGGCAAGCTGATGCTGAAACTGCGGCGGCTGTTTGCGCGTACCCGGTTGGCGAAGGAAGAAGTGAACATCCTGCGCGGCATCCTGACCGCGGCGCAGGAAGCGAAGCAGGCAGCGGTCAAGGCACGGAACCGCGACGCGGAATAGTTGACTAAATTACTCGGAAAAAGCATTCTCCAACGCATGAACCTGCTCAGCCAACTCAAGGAAGACATCGCGGTCGTGTTCGACCGCGATCCGGCGGCGCGCTCGACCTTCGAGGTCATCACCACCTATCCCGGCTTTCACGCCATGGTCATCCACCGGCTGGCGCACAAGCTGTGGCGCATGCAGTGGAAGTGGCTGGCGCGCTTTACCTCGCACATCGGTCGCTGGCTCACCGGCATCGAAATCCACCCCGGCGCGACCATCGGCCGCCGCGTCTTCATCGACCACGGCATGGGGGTGGTGGTGGGGGAAACCGCCGAAATCGGCGACGACTGCACGCTGTATCACGGCGTCACGCTCGGCGGTACTTCGTGGAACAAAGGCAAGCGCCATCCCACCCTGATGCCCGGCGTGGTGGTCGGGGCGGGCGCCAAAATCCTTGGCCCCATCACTATCGGCGCCAACGCCCGTGTCGGTTCCAACGCCGTGGTGGTGAAGGACGTGCCGGACAATGCGACGGCGGTGGGCATCCCGGCGCGCATTCTGGACAGCGCGGCGGAAATTCAGCGCAACCAGCAGGCGGAAAAACTCGGCTTCTCGGCCTACGCCATTTCAGCCGACATGAACGACCCGGTGGTCAAGGCGATCCACGGCCTGATCGATCATTCCGCGCATATCGATCACCGGCTGGAACTGATCCTGGCGCAGTTGCAGAAACTGGGTGCCGAACTGCCTGCGGGACAGGACAAGCCGGACGATTTCGACCCGAACTATCTGAACAAAATAGTTGACTAAAATACTATGGTAAGTAATAGTTGACTGAAATGCTCGGGAATTTTATAGTTCGGGCGATCAACAGGAGAAAGAGTCATGAGATTGACCACCAAAGGTCGCTTCGCAGTCACTGCCATGCTGGATCTGGCCATGCGCGGCGGCAAAAACCCGGTCACGCTGGCCGGCATCAGTGAACGACAGGATATTTCTTTGTCGTATCTGGAACAGCTGTTCAGCCGCCTGCGCCGGCATGAACTGGTCGAGAGCGTGCGCGGTCCCGGAGGCGGCTATTACCTCGCTCGGCCGCTCAACGAGGTCAGCGTGGCCGACATCATCCGCGCGGTCGACGAACCCATTGACGCGACCCAGTGCGGCGGCAAGGAAAACTGCCACGACGAGCACCGCTGCCTGACGCACGACTTGTGGACGGGACTCAACGCTCACATATACGACTATCTGGCCAACGTCACGCTGGCCACGCTGGTGGCCAAGCAGGACGAATGCAAGGAAAAAGTACTTCAGGACCGCCGCATGTCGAAGATTTCGCTGGTGGCTTGAACGATTCAATCAGGGCAAAACGATGAAAACACTGTATTTCGATTACTCCGCCACCACCCCGGTCGATCCCCGCGTGGCGGCCAAGATGATCCCCTACCTCACCGAACATTTCGGCAACCCGGCGTCGCGCTCCCATCCCTATGGCTGGGAAGCCGAAGCCGCAGTGGAAGAGGCACGTGCCCAGGTGGCCGCGCTGGTCGGTGCCGATCCCAAGGAAATCGTGTTCACCTCCGGCGCCACCGAATCGAACAACCTCGCCATCAAGGGTGCAGGTCATTTCTATGCGGGCACCAAGGGCAAGCACATCATCACGGTGCGCACCGAACACAAGGCAGTGCTCGACACCGTGCGGGAAATGGAGCGTCAGGGCTTCGAAGCGACCTATCTCAACGTCAAGGAAAGCGGCCTGCTCGACCTGGACGCATTCCGCGCAGCGATCCGCCCGGACACCGTGCTGGCCTCGGTGATGGCAGTCAATAACGAAATCGGCGTGATCCAGGACCTCGACGCGATTGGCAAGATCTGCCGCGAAAAAGGCGTGATTTTCCATGTGGATGCCGCGCAGGCCACCGGCAAGATGCCGATCGACCTGAGCAAGCTGCCGGTCGACCTGATGTCGTTCTCGGCGCACAAAACCTATGGTCCCAAGGGCGTCGGCGCGCTGTACGTTCGCCGCAAGCCGCGCATCCGTCTGGAAGCGCAGATGCACGGCGGCGGCCACGAGCGCGGCATGCGCTCCGGAACGCTGGCGACGCACCAGATTGTCGGCATGGGCGAAGCCTTCCGCATCGCCAGGGAAGAAATGGCGACCGAGAACGAGCGCATCCGCATGCTGCGCGACCGTCTCTACAACGGGCTCAAGGACATCGAGGAAGTGCACCTGAACGGCGACATGGATCAGCGCGTGCCGCACAACCTCAACGTCAGCTTCAACTTCGTCGAAGGCGAATCGCTGATCATGGCGATCAAGGATCTGGCGGTATCAAGCGGTTCAGCCTGCACCTCGGCCAGCCTTGAGCCGTCCTATGTGTTGCGTGCGCTTGGCCGCAGCGACGAACTGGCGCACAGCTCGATCCGTTTCTCCATCGGCCGCTTTACCACCGAGGAAGAAGTTGACTACGCCATCAAGTTGCTGCACGAGAAGATCGGCAAACTGCGCGAGCTTTCCCCGCTGTGGGAAATGTTCAAGGAAGGTGTCGATCTGAATTCCGTGCAGTGGGCCGCACATTGATTTGAAGTTGAAGGAGAACGCACATGTCTTACAGCGATAAAGTACTCGACCATTACGAAAACCCCCGCAACGTCGGCTCCTTCGCCAAGGAAGACGAGGGCGTCGGCACCGGCATGGTGGGCGCGCCCGCCTGTGGCGACGTGATGAAGCTGCAGATCAAGGTGGGTGCCGATGGCCGCATCGAAGACGCCAAGTTCAAGACCTACGGCTGCGGCTCGGCGATTGCCTCGTCCTCGCTGGTGACTGAGTGGGTCAAGGGCAAGACCCTCGACCAGGCGATGGAAATCAAGAACACGGCGATTGCCGAGGAGCTCGCGCTGCCGCCGGTGAAGATCCACTGCTCGATCTTGGCCGAAGATGCGATCAAGGCTGCAGTGGCCGATTACAAGCAGAAAAAAGGTCTGGAGTAAGCCATGGCGGTGACCCTGTCCGAGCGCGCAGCGCAACACGTCACCAACTACCTTGCCAAGCGCGGCAAGGGCGTTGGCATCCGTCTCGGCGTGCGCACCACCGGTTGCTCCGGCATGGCCTACAAGCTGGAGTTCGCCGATGAGGTGCCGGAAGGCGACCAGGTCTTCACCAGCCATGGCGTGACCGTCTTCGTCGATCCGAAAAGCCTGGCTTATCTCGACGGCACCGAGCTGGATTACGCCCGCGAAGGCCTGAACGAAGGCTTCAAGTTCAACAACCCGAACGTGAAGAACGAGTGCGGTTGCGGCGAGTCGTTCAACGTCTGACGAGTTGGTGAGGGGTGAGGAGTAAGGGGCGAGGCGAAACGCGCTTTGCCCTGCCCTGTGGTTCGCTCCCTCACGCCCCACGCCTCACACATTGTCCACAATGGATATCAGCCAAACCCACTTCGCGCTTTTCGGCCTGCCGCAATCGTATGCGCTCGACCGCAACCAGCTCGACGCGTCCTACCGCGAACTGCAGAATACGGTGCATCCGGACCGTTTTGCCGCGCAGCCCGACGCCGAACAGCGGGTGGCGATGCAGTGGGCAACGCAGGTGAACGAGGCATACCAGACGCTCAAGCATCCGGTGAGCCGTGGCGTATATCTATTGCGACTGCAGGGCATCGACGCGCTCGACGCCAGCAATACCAAAATGGCGCCGGCCTTCCTGATGCAGCAGATGGAATGGCGCGAGGCGATCGAGGAGGCGCGCGCCGGAAAAAGCATTGCGGCGCTGGACACCTTGTCCGACGACTTGCGCGCGGCGCACCGTCGCATCGAGACGCAGCTCAGCGAACTGATCGATGCGGCAAAGGATTACGAGGGCGCGCGCGAAGCCGTGCGCCAGTTGCGATTCATGGACAAGCTCATCGCCGAAGTCGGCGACGTGTACGAAGAACTCGAAGGCTGACCCGCATGGCCCTATTGCAAATTTCAGAACCCGGCATGTCCACTGCGCCGCATCAGCACCGGCTGGCGGTCGGCATCGATCTGGGCACGACCAATTCGCTGGTGGCGACGGTGCGTTCCGGCCTGTCGATGGTGCTGGACGACGATGCGGGGCATTCGCTGCTGCCTTCGGTGGTGCGTTACCACGCCAACGGCGATGTTGAGGCGGGATATCCCGCGCAGTCGGCACAGAATTTCGATCCCCACAACACCATCGTATCGGTGAAGCGCTTCATGGGGCGCGGCATTGCCGACATTGACGACATCGCCAGCCTGCCGTATCGCTTTGTCGATGCACCCGGCATGGTGCAGTTGAAAACCGCTGCCGGCGTCAAAAGCCCGGTCGAGGTATCGGCCGAAATCCTCAAAGTGCTGCGCCAGCGTGCCGAGGCCGCGATGGGCGGCGAACTCGTCGGCGCGGTGATCACCGTGCCGGCGTATTTCGACGACGCCCAGCGCCAGGCCACCAAGGACGCCGCGCAACTGGCCGGCCTCAACGTGCTGCGCCTGTTGAACGAACCGACCGCGGCGGCAATCGCCTACGGGCTCGATAACGCGTCCGAAGGCGTGTACGCGGTGTACGACCTCGGCGGCGGCACTTTCGATATCTCCATCCTGAAATTGTCCAAGGGGGTGTTCGAAGTATTGGCCACCAACGGCGACTCGGCACTGGGCGGCGACGATTTCGACCAGCGCGTGTTCTGCTGGATGGTCGAGCAGGGCCGTTTCCAGCCACTGTCGGCAGGCGACATGCGGCTGCTGCTGACCAAGGCGCGCGACGCCAAGGAAGCGCTGACCGAACACACCGAGGTGCGCGTCACTGCCGTGCTGTCAACCGGCGAAATGATGGACGCGACCCTGACCCAGGCCGCCTTCAACGCCATGACCGCGAGCCTGGTCAGCAAGACCCTGGCGCCAACGCGCAAGGCGCTGCGCGATGCCGGGCTTGCCGTGGACGAAATCAAGGGCGTGGTGATGGTCGGCGGATCGACGCGCATGCCCTGCATCCGCCAGGCCGTGGCCGACTTCTTCAGGCAGACGCCGCTCACCAACCTCGACCCCGACAAGGTGGTCGCGCTCGGCGCCGCCATGCAGGCCGACGTGCTGGCAGGCAACCGGGCGGGCGACGACTGGCTGCTGCTCGACGTGATCCCTCTGTCGCTGGGTCTCGAAACCATGGGCGGCCTGACCGAGAAGGTCATCCCGCGCAATACCACGATTCCCACCGCGCGGGCGCAGGAATTCACCACCTTCAAGGACGGCCAGACCGCGATGAGCGTGCACGTGCTGCAGGGGGAACGCGAATTGGCTTCCGATTGCCGCTCGCTGGCACGCTTCGAACTGCGCGGCATTCCACCCATGGTGGCGGGCGCGGCGCGCATCCGCGTTACCTTCCAGGTCGATGCCGACGGCCTGCTGTCGGTGTCGGCGCGCGAACAGAGCAGCGGCGTCGAGGCCAGGGTGCAGGTCAAGCCATCGTACGGTCTGGGCGACGAGGACATCACCCGCATGCTGAAGGATGCCTTCACTCATGCCAAGGACGACATGTTCGCGCGCGCACTGAACGAGCAGATCGTCGATGCGCAGGGCCTGATCGCCGCCACCCGCGCGGCGATGGCGGAAGATGGCGCGCTGCTCGACGCAGCCGAAACCGCGGGGATAGAAGCCAGCATCGCCGCCCTTGAAAAACTGATGGCAGGCCCCGACCATCAGGCCATCAAGCGCGGCGTCGAGGCGCTGAATGCGGTCACCACCGAATTCGCCCAGCGCCGCATGGACCAGAACGTGCGCCGGGCCATGGCCGGGCAAAAACTGGAAACCTTTGGCTAGGCAAGCTGGAATCCCCATGCTGAACGACGCATTCATCGAATCCCTGCGGGTGAAGCTCGAAGCCCACCCGATCTACGCGGCCGTGCAGACGCTGGACGATCTGCGCGTGTTCATGCAGCACCACGTCTATTCGGTGTGGGATTTCATGTCGCTGATCAAATACCTGCAGAACGAAGTCGCGCCCGCGCGCTGGCCGTGGACGCCGAGCGGCGATGCCTCGGTGCAGCGCTTCATCAACGAACTGGTGCTGGAAGAGGAAACTGACAGTGCGCTGCCGGGCCACGAGGGGCACACCAGCCACTTCATGCTGTATCTCGCGGCCATGCGCGAAATCGGCGCCGATGCCGACACCCCTGCACGCTTTGTGCAGATGGCAGGAGGGCAGGGGATCGACGCCGCCCTCGGCTCGGGTCTGGCGCCGGCGCCGTCCGTCACCTTCACCCGCAGCACCTTCGATTTCATCGCCTGCGGCAAGCCGCATGCCGTCGCCGCCACGCTGGCGCTGGGGCGCGAGCACGTCATCCCGTCGATGTTCCGTGCCTTTCTGGCGCGCATGGCGGTGACCGAAGCGCAGGCGCCGAGCTTTCACTACTACCTTAACCGTCACATCCACCTGGACGAGGATTTCCACGCGCCGCTGTCCTTGCGCCTGCTCGCTGCCCTGTGCGGTGACGACGCCGACAAATGGCGCGAGGCAGAGGCGGCAGCCGAAACCGCGGTCAACGCCCGTATTTCTTTCTGGGATGGCGTGTTGAAAGCCCTGCCCAGCCAACACGTCCAAGCAGCCTGACTGTACCTCTAAAACCATGCCCCAACTCATCGTACTGCCCCACGTCGAACTCTGCCCCGAGGGCGCCGTGATCGACGCCAAGCCCGGCGACACCATTTGCGACACCCTGCTCGCCAATGGCGTCGAGATCGAACACGCCTGTGAAAAGTCCTGCGCCTGCACCACCTGCCACGTCATCGTGCGCGAAGGCTTCAATTCACTGGAAGCTTCCACCGAAGAAGAGGATGATCTGCTCGACAAGGCCTGGGGCCTGGAACCGCAATCGCGGCTGTCGTGCCAGGCGCGCGTCAGCGGCAGCGACCTGGTAATCGAAATCCCCAAGTACACCATCAACATGGTCAAGGAAGGTCATTGAAATGAAGTGGACGGATTCCCTCGACATCGCCATCGAACTCGCCGAAGCCCACCCCGAAATCGATCCGCGTACCATCCGCTTTACCGACCTGCGTGGCTGGGTGATGGAACTGCCGGACTTCGACGACGACCCCGAGCATTCCGGCGAGAAGATCCTTGAAGCGATCCAGATGGCGTGGATCGACGAAGTCAGTTAATCAGACTCAACACCAACACCCTGTAACCCGACTTGCGCAGACCCTTTGGAAGATGCGCGACGGGGCATCAGCTTGTTTAATTTAAGCGATTCCGCCGGCTACCCTGTGTCCTACGCTTCGTTGAACAGGCCCTAATCGTTTTCCCTTTTTCAGTGGCTATCCCGCCGTGGAGTTCGCACGACACGACTGATGATTTCAGCCGCAACTACACCATGGATTACCCCTGGAACAGTAGACAAACCGGAGCCTCATACGGCGCACCGAGGCTAAACTGAAACGCATCATTTTCAATGATCTCGGTATCCTCCAATCCGTGGCAACGTGTCTGACCTTCAATTGCTTATGAGGCAACGCGCCCCGCAGTCAGCGACAATCCCAGCAGCGAAGCCAGTATGAGCAGCAGGTGCACCCAACTCCAGAAACGGAAGTGGCGCACCAGTCCGGTGACCTCGCGATTGGCGATCAGAAACGGCCTGCCATGGAATGGTTTGCGCATGAGGTGGATGCCATCCTTCAGGCGGATGTCGAGGTGAGCACGGTCAACTTCAACAGACGCAGCCTGACGCGCACGCTCCCATTCGTCGAGGCTGATTTCACCGTCGCGGTCGGCATCGAAGCGCGCCAGGAGGAAGGTTTTGTCCTGTTTCCATTCGGCCAGCAGAGTGGCCAGGTCGGATTTTTTGTCGAGCACTGCGTTGGGGCCGCCGAGCGTGACGTGCTCGCCGATGACGTAAATTGTTTCCCCCTCGATCAGTGTCCACTCTGTCTTGCGGTAGCCTCCTGCGTTTGAAACCTGCTTGTGCGAAGTCATGATTTCTGCGTCGTCCGGATCGACCAGCACATGGCCGCTGCCATCGTTGATGCCAAATGTGTCGTGGGATACGCCGGACTCGACGTACTCCCAGCGGTCGCCGTTCCTGCGCTCGATGCGGTAGCGGTACCATAGGCAGGGCAGGCCGTTGATCGGGCTGACCAGCATCTCACCTGGAGGCTGCTGGCCGCGACCTACGATCTCGATATAGCCTTGGGGTGCCGATGCGATGCGCGATGTCGGCGTGTCGGCCACGGTGCGATAGCGTCTGAGGTTTGCGTACCAAGCCCAGAAGCTGGTCAGCCCGACAAGAACGAAACTGATCTGCCAGCCCAGACGTGAATGCAACTGGAAACCGAGCAGCAGAATGACCAGATTTCCGCCGCCCAGCGCGAGGTTGGCGTAATCGTGTCGCCATTCGGCTGTCCAGCGCGTGCGGTACATCAGCTATTGAAAAGCTGTTTCAGGTCGACGTCTCTTTTCTCTTCTGTTCCAAAGCGCAAAAGCGGAAACTGGCGGAAGCCGAATAGTCTCGCCACAATAGTGTCCGGAAACTGTTCAACGCGCACATTGTTGACGTTGACCGAGTCATTGTAAAACTCGCGGCGGTCAGCGATAGCGTTTTCCAAGCCGGTGATGCGTGTCTGCAGATGCTGGAACGTCTCGTTGGTTTTAAGCTCGGGATAAGCCTCGGCGACTGCAAACAGATTGCCCAGTCCCAAACGCAGCGCGCCTTCGGCTTGTCCCAGCGCAGGAATGTTGTGCGATTCACGCGCGCTGGCGACCTGGCTGCGCGCTTGCATCACCTTTTCCAGCGTCTGCTGTTCAAACTGCATGTATTGCATGCAGGTTTCAACCAGTTTAGGCAGTTCATCGTGGCGCTGCTTGAGCAGGATGTCGATGTTCGACCAAGCCTTGCTGACATTGTGTTTCAACGTCACCAGTTGATTGAAGATGAATACGCCGAAAATGGCGGGCAGCGCGAGCACAATAAAGAAAAGCAGGAGGCCGGACATTGCTGAGTTCCAGGTAAATTCTGATGTTGCAGAAATAGCGGATAGGGATCGTTTAACTTGAGTGCGGCAAGTTCAAGTCCGAGCGGCAACAATGGCCGCAATTTCACCATCATCGAGTTGGATCGGATTGGTTTTCATGCTGCTGCCATGACTGTTCGCAACAATGCGCGGGATGTCGGATTGCGTCACCCCAAAATGTGCCAACGTCGGCAGATTGAGCTCGCGCGTCCATGCTTCCAGTGTGTCGATCAGAACGGTGTGGGCAGCGTCCCGATTTAGTTGTCCCTGTTTGCTCAGCAGGCGTCCCACCTGAGCGTATTTTTCCAGTGCCGGATGGTCAGGTTGACGCGCGCGCATGGCGTCGATATTGACTCGTGTCGCCGCTGCCACCAGCGTGCCGCATACGACACCATGAGGAATCGGGAAAAACGCTCCCAGTGGTGCAGCCAGCCCATGTACAGAGCCGAGCCCGACCTGCGCTAGTGTGATGCCCGACACCAATGCCGCATATGCCATCCTCTTGCGTGCGTCCGCGTTGCCTGCATCCGCATACAAGGCCAGCAGACCATCGCGCGCCGCCTTCATGCCGCCCCATGCGAGCGAATCGGTCAGCGGCCCGGCCCGGCTGGAGACATAGGATTCCAGTAGCTGAGTCAAGGCATCCATGCCATTGGCTGCAATGACGGAAGGCGGGCAGGTCGCCAGCAGGTCTGGATCGACCAGCGCGTATTCGGCCACCAGTTTGTCATCGCGAAACGACTTTTTGAAACCGTCCACCCCCTGTACGCTCAACACCGCATTTTTGGTGGCTTCCGAACCGGTTCCCGCGGTGGTCGGCATGGCAATAAAAGGCGTGGCCGGCCCGACGTAGGGCAGTTCAGATCCCACGCCCTCCAGGTGGTCCATCACCGAGTTGCCGTGCTTCAGCAGGCCGGCGATCGCCTTGGCGGCATCCAGCGCACTGCCGCCACCGATGCCTATAACGACATTTATCGACTCTATGTGCAATGCGCGTACGGCTTCATCGACCATCTGCGGTGAGGGCTCTCCCGGGATGGGCAGGTGCAACCATGACATACCCTGCGTTCTCAGTCCGTCTGTCACGGTAGACCAGAACGGTGAGTTCTGCAGTGAACCCGCACCGGTCACAAGCAATGTCCGTGAACCGTATCCGCGAGCGATAGCCGGCAATTTGGCAAGAGTGCCCGAGCCGAACTCGACACGTGGCAAGCGCGAAATGGAAAAATTGGTGATATGCACAGGCAGCTTTTAAATCAACAGTTAGTGCTAAAGGGTAGCGAATTTTCCTGCGGGTTGTCTGCATTGGGCTGCATATTAATGAGGCAAAATACCCAGCCTTGCAGCGCTCACGGTGATTTTGGGCATTCCGCCGCTGAGTCGACATAAATAAATTTACTTCGTCAGTCTATTGAAAACAATGCGGATATTGGCTTTTGTATTGGTGGCCCTTTCCAGATGACAGGGTAAGGGTTGACGCGATTGGATGCGCTTTGCTATAGTTCCGCTTCTCGATTGACGCGGTTTCTTTGCGACAGGCGCGGGGTGGAGCAGTCTGGCAGCTCGTCGGGCTCATAACCCGAAGGTCGTAGGTTCAAATCCTGCCCCCGCAACCATTTCGAAAATGTGTTGACGTTTTATGTGAACTACGTAGAATGCGCACCTCTCGAAATGGCATTGCAGCGAAAGCTGATTCGCTAATCGATTGATCTTTAACAATTTACAGCCGATAGGTGTGGGTGTTGTGGTGGTAGTTGTTCTGGCTTTGGCTGGGATGACGGCTAGCATAAATGCT
>Ga0210129_1000124_pt1 | contig 21356 bp, 22 predicted proteins | sample WestPond_Cattail_2_FD_185582 | JGI IMG/M metagenome (GOLD analysis project Ga0210129, IMG submission 185582) | Wetland microbial communities from the San Francisco Bay, California, USA, that impact long-term carbon sequestration -... | ecosystem: Environmental > Aquatic > Marine > Wetlands ... | reverse complement strand
TAAGTCTGAAATTGAAGGAGGGATTTATAATGTAGGCTCTGGTAATCCAATATCTATAGAGAAACAAATTAAAACTATTGCAGACGTTTTTGCGAAAGACAAAAAATCAAATATTATATATTGTCCACATAAACTCTCATCACCGCAATTTGTTTTGGATATAAAAAAAGCTAAAAAGGATTTAGGGTATAATCCTAAATATGATTTCTATTCTTTAATTGTGGATTTCAAACAAGAGATGATTTCAGAACCTTTTGCTAAATTATGGGGAAAAGCTTGTGATTATATGATGTTATAAATATTAAAAAGAACTTGTTTGAATTCAACAATTTGTTTTGATATATTCTTATTTGTCAAGAATAACCAATTATGATAGTATCATTATAGCTGTTTTGAATATTATAAGATTTTATTGAAAAATATTATGAATAAAATAGAGATTTATCCATTAAAACTTCTAAGAAAGTTATATGCAAAATCATCTTTTTGCGAAAAAATTATACCTGATCATGAAATAGATCCAGATATTGTTTCGAATTTAATATATAATATGTTAATTAGAGATGAACCTTGTATGATTTCTAGATTTGGAGATGGTGAATTACTCTTAACCGCAAATTATTATGGTATAAAATCTACCAAACATTCTATTCTAAAATTTATAAAAGGAGAGTCACCTGAATGGTGGTGGAATAATAATATTCTGAGTAAATTTAAGATGACTTTTGTTCCCTATAATGATGGTGATTACTCTAATTTTGGCGAACTTATGTTGAAAGATGCGAGTTTAGTAGATATATTGGGAGAGTGGCAAACAGAATATAGGGGTCTCTATTTTATTAAAGATTATATTTCTCAGGTAAAAAAGGTTCATTTACTAACTTTAGAACCTTATTGGTCTAAGAATCCATGGACTAGAGCATTAAAAGATAAGAAAGTTCTAGTCATTAATATGTTTGCAGATTTAATAGAGAAACAATATAAAGAAAACCGTCAGAATTTATTCAAGGATCCTAATGTTTTGCCGCAATTTGAGCTTAAAACCATAAAGGCAATAAATGTTTATGACCGCGTACCTAATAGATTTTATGGATGGTTTGATGAATTAAAATGGATGGAGGATGAAATGGATAAAACGGATTATGATATTGTCCTAATAGGATGCGGAGCATATGGTTTCCCTTTAGCTGCCCATGCAAAAATAATGGGTAAGAAAGCCGTACATTTAGGAGGAGCTTTACAATTACTTTTTGGGATAAAAGGCAAAAGATGGGAAGATCCCAATTACGGAGCTAAAACTCTTGGGGGGCCAAACAAATATAATGAATTATTTAATGAATATTGGATAAGGCCTGATAAAGAGCATACTCCAGAAGAAGCAAAAAGTATAGAGAACGGATGCTATTGGTAAAATTGTGTAGCATGGTCGTTACAAATAAATCGAATATTGTAAGCCGTATTGTTTCTTTTTGTGGAAAGCTATGAAGATTGAGAAAGGATACAAACTAATACTATAAACATTAAAAGTTTTAGAGTCTAGATAAGTGAAATTATAATAAATATATTATGGAATTACAAGACTTTATTAAAAAATTCGCAGAGCAATTCGACGATACGGAAGTTGCAAATTTTAAAGAAAATACTAAATTTAAGGAATTAGATGAATGGTCTTCATTGATGGCATTAAATATAGTAGCAATGGTTGATGAAGAATACGGAATAAGTTTAAGAGGTGATGATATTCGTAACTCAGATACTGTTAATGACTTGTTTGAAAAAATAAAATCAAAAATATAATGGCATTCTTATCAATACCTAATGTGGCAATAAGAGGAATTGCAGCTTGTGTACCTTCAACTATCGAGGAAAATATAAATCTACCTTTATTTAAAGAGGGAGAAGCCGAAAGGGTTATTGCACAGACAGGTATAGAACGTAAGCGTGTGGTGAGTTTTGGAACGACTACTTCGGATCTTGGACTGAAAGCTGCAAATAAATTGATTGGAAGCTTAGGCTGGGAGAGAGATTCCATTCATTTGCTAATCTTTGCCAGCTCTTCACGCGATTATATAACACCGCAAACTTCATGTATCTTACAAGACAGGCTTGGCTTGTCCGAAGAATGTTATACAATGGATATTCCTACCGGTTGTCCGGGATGGGTAAATGCCCTGAGTACAGCCATGTCGATAATGCAAACAGGACAAATCAGGCGAGGAATAATCATAAATGGCGACACTTCATCCTCTTCCATTTCACCGGATGATAAAGAAACAAGGCCTCTTTTCGGGGATGCTGCCGCTGCAACGGCATTAGAATATGACGAAACATCAGAAGTTACAGAATTTGAAATAGGAACACGGGGGGAAGACTACAAAGCTATTATCACACCGTCAGGCGGCTTTAGAAATAGAGTCACGGAAGAGTCATTGAGATTTGTTTCCTACGGAGAGCATTTGGTAAGAAGGGCTATTGACGACACAATGGATGGAATGAGTGTATTTGCATTCGGAATATCAGTAGCACCAAGTAGCGTGAATGCATTAATCAATAGATTCAATATTAATAAAGAGGAAGTAGATTACTGGTTATTTCATCAGGCAAATCAATATATGAATGAAAAAATTCGCAAAAAGTTAAAACTCGATATATCGAAAACGCCACTTAATCTGAAAGATTTTGGTAATGTCAGTAGCGCTGCGGTTCCGCTGAACATTGTTTGCAATTGCAGAGAGCGGTATGCAAATGAATCTGTTGAATCAATAGGATGTTGTTTTGGCGTAGGATTGGCTTGGGGTACGGTACATTTCAAGACAAAAAGAATAGTATGTTTGCCGCTAATTGAATATTAACCGTGAAAAGTTATAATCCATATTCGCTTGAGAATAAAACAATTCTTGTAACCGGTGCTTCATCCGGTATAGGAAAAGCTACTGCAATAGAATGCTCAAAACTCGGAGCGGAAGTAATAATAACGGGCAGGAATGAAGAGAGATTGAAAGAAACTCTTGGAATGTTGGAATGTGAGAATCCGCGATATATTATTGCTGACTTGAGCAATGATGACGACATTGATAAATTGGTTCAAGATGTTCCGCAACTGGACGGTTTGGTAAATAATGCAGGCTCGGTTAAAACATTGCCGATACAATTTATTACCGAAGAAGCCATATCCGAAATATTCAGGGTTAATGCCTTGGCGCCTGTTTTATTGAATCAAAGGCTTGTAAAGAAGAAAAAATTAATCAAAGGTTCTTCAATTGTATACACATGTTCCATTTGCGGAGTTTTCTGTGCCGAATATGCCAATAGCATATATTCGATGAGTAAGGGTGCGGTAAACGGATTTGTGAAAAACGCAGCATTGGAACTGGCGGAAAAGAATATAAGAGTAAATGCAGTGTGCCCCGGAATGGTTGAAACAAATATTTTGGCAAAAGGCGTAATCACCGAAGAGCAATTAATGGAAGACGCAAAGAGATATCCGTTAAAGCGACATGGCAAACCTGAAGATATAGCATACGCAATCATTTATTTGTTGTCCGACGCTTCGTCATGGGTGACAGGAACTTCTTTAGTAATTGATGGTGGATTCTTATTAAAATAAAAAAATAACAATGACAAATTTAGAAAAGTACAACAAGATATTCTGCGACACATTGCAGATTGGTGAAGACAAATTAGCCGGATTGAATTATCAAGGTACGGAGTTGTGGGATTCGGTAGGCCACATGACACTTGTAGCAGCCATTGAGGACGCATTTGATATAATGTTGGAAACTGACGATATTGTTGATTTTTCCTCCTATATGAAAGGGAAAGAAATCTTGTGCAAGAATTATGATATACAATTCTAAACTTTTGCAGAATAGGACTGTTGTAATAACAGGATGTAACAGAGGAATAGGCAAGGCTGCAGTTGAACTATTCGCAGAAAACGGCGCAAATCTGATTTGTTGTATACGAAAAGAAAATGAGACTTTTCAATCGTATGTTGATGCACTTATAAAAAAATACAACGTATCAATAATAACAATATATTTTGATATGTCAAATGAAGAAGAAATAAAAAGCTCTTTACGTGAGCTATTAAAACAGAAAGTCACAATTGACATATTGATTAATAATGCAGGTGTAGCATCAGGCGGCTTATTACAGATGACATCTATGAAACAACTGAAAGAAGTTTTTCAAATAAACTTTTTTTCCCAAGTACTAATAACACAAATGATTTCGAAATTAATGATGAAACAAAGATTCGGTTCAATAATTAATATGGGATCGGTTGCAGGACTTGAAAATTTCGCAGGATATACATCTTATGGATGTAGCAAAGCAGCTATAATGATGTTTACAAAAACAATAGCGAAAGAATTTGCGCCATATAATATCCGGGTAAATTCCATAGCTCCGGGATTGACGGGTACCGGTATGTCGCAACAGATGGAAGAAAAAGCGTGGAAAGAAATGATTGGCAGAACAGATATGAAGCGCTTAGGTCTGCCACAAGAGATAGCAAATATGATGTTGTTTCTAGCCTCTGATTTATCTTCATTTATTACAGGACAAGTATATCGCGTCGATGGAGGAATGTAAATAAATATTTTTAAATGGACGATATCGATAAAATAAAAAAACTATCAAAAGAACTTCGGCTTGAGGCATTGTCTATCGCCTATAGGTCTGGGAATAATGGTTCACACTTGGGAGGTGGGCTCTCAACTGTAGAAATCTTTGCAACACTTTATGGCTCGGTTTTACGTTACAACTTAAATAATAAAAATGATGAAAATCGTGATAGACTGATTGTAAGTAAAGGACACTGTGTTTTAGCTTATTACTCGGCTTTACATAAGGCTGGATTTATATCAGACAAAGAGCTATACTCATTCGAAACCAACGGTTCATGTTTTCATGGCCATGCAATGCGTAATTTGCAATTCGGAATAGAATTTTCAGGTGGAAGTCTAAGCATGGGAATGTCTTTTGCCGTTGGGGTAGCAATAGCGTGTAAAAAGAGACGTCTTGGCAATAGGATTTATACCATAGTAGGGGATGGAGAATGTGATGAAGGCCTTATTTGGGAATCCGCCATGGCGGCTGCAAATTATAAATTAGATAATTTATGCGTGATTGTAGATTGTAATAAATTGCAATATGACGGCTTCACGAATGAAATAATGGATAGTTCTCCGTTAATAGAAAAATTCAGGTCTTTTGGTTTCTGTTGTTATGATGTTGACGGCCATAATTGCGAAGAACTATACAACGTTATGATGAAAAAATCAGATAAGCCAATGTGTATAATAGCAAATACAATAAAAGGCAAAGGAGTCTCTTTTATCGAAAATAAAAAAGAATGGCATCATCATACATTGAATAAATCACAATATGAAGCAGCTATAAAGGAGGTGACAAATGAATAAGTTTGATTCAATGAAAGCAAGGATTTACAGTCGTCTTGGACAAAGAGGGGCTATTTTCGGAATAGCTATAAATGATAAGGCAAAGGAAGATAGTAAATTTATTGTTTTGACTGCTGATTTGGCTATGCTTTCGGGTATGGAACGTTATACAAAAATGTATCCTAACCAATTTATTGATACAGGAATTGCGGAGCAAAACATGGTAGGTATGGCGGCAGGTCTTGCGTCGGAAGGTTTTCATCCGTTAGTTACTACTTATGCAACGTTTCTTTCTATGCGCAGTTGTGAACAAATTCGGCATTACTGTGGCTATATGAAACAGAAAATAATATTGGTAGGTTCAGGTGCAGGCCTTTGCCAAGGATATTCCGGTAATACACATTATACAATAGAAGATATATCTATTATTCGTGCAATACCTAATATGACCATAATTTCTCCGGCAGATGCCGGAGAAGCTGTAATGGCATTTGATGCGGCAATACATCATAATCAATCGGTGTATATAAGATTGACCGGAAATCTTAATTGTCCTATAATATATAATGATAATTACCTATATCAAATAGGTAAAGCTAATATTGTACATGAAGGTGAAGACATTACAATATTTGCTGCCGGAACAATGGTTGGTTTTGCGCTAAAAGCAATTCCTGTTATAGAGAAAAATAATATTAGTGTCAAACTTATTGATATGCATACCATTAAACCTATTGATAGAAAAATTATAGAGAATTCAAATAAATCTAAACTTTACGTTTCAATAGAAGAACATAATATTTATGGAGGCTTAGGTAGCGCGATAGCGGAAGTTATGACAGAATCAAAGGATATGCCTATTCTGATGCGTCTTGGTATAAAAGATACTTTCAATTTAGCCGGTGACTATGACAATCTACTCTATCAAAATCGCTTGCAACCACTACAAATTGCAGAAGATATTATTATAAAATATAAAAATATATAATAATCAATGAAAGAATTATCCGGCACACTTAGAATAATATCTGATGCTAATGTAGATTTTAATTGCTGTCAAATAAAGGATTTACGAACATCTTTAGAGAGTAAACTCACTAAGCGATCACTAGTCTTCTGCCTATGCAGCAACACGGTGGGTTCATTAATCGGATATATTGCTTTCATAGATAGCAAAGTTGTACCAGTTATGTTAGATGCTAAAAAAGATGTGGAATCACTTAGGAAACTGGCAAATATATATCGTCCCAATTACATATGGGCACCTAAAGACAATAAATTTGTTGAAGGGCTTAAATCGGAGTTTGCAATATATAACTACGGATTATATAAATACAGTGATGAGCCTGTTGAGATGCATGATGAATTGGGATTATTACTTACAACATCAGGTAGTACGGGCAGCCCTAAGCTGGTTCGCTTAAGCTATAAAAATATAATAAGCAATGCCAAATCCATAGCAGACTATTTGCATATAGATGAAAATGAACGGCCGATAACATCACTGCCTATGTATTACTCTTATGGGCTTTCGGTCATTAACAGCCATATAATGAGGGGCGCAACAATTCTGCTTACCGATAAACCGGTAATTCAGAAAGACTTTTGGAATTTTGCAGTTGAGCAAAAGGCCACTTCCATTTCCGGAGTACCTTTTACTTATGAAGTACTTCGCCGCCTTAGAATTTTCAATATGTATCTTCCACATTTAAGAACTATGACACAAGCCGGTGGAAAGCTTAATGCAAATATTGCCAAAGAATATATAGAACAAGCATATGCGATAGGTAAAAAGTTTATCGTGATGTATGGACAAACTGAAGCAACGGCTAGGATGAGTTATTTACCATGGAATAAAGCTAAAGAGAAATATAGCAGTATCGGTGTAGCTATACCCGGAGGCAAATTCTCACTGATAGATGAAAAAAATAATATAATTGATGAACCGGATAAAGACGGTGAACTGATTTATGAAGGGCAAAATGTATCACTGGGTTATGCCGAATGCCGTGAGGATTTAAGTAGGGGTGATGATAATCATGGGATATTGCATACCGGCGACATAGCACACCGTGATGCTGATGGCTTTTATTATATAACAGGACGAATGAAACGATTTGTTAAGATATATGGTAATCGTGTAAATTTGGATGCAACGGAACAGTTATTAAAGGATGTAACTACCGGTTGCGCTTGCGTGGGTGTAGATGATAAATTGACTGTCTTTATCACTGATGTCGATAAAACAGAAAATATAAAATCATATTTGGTGAAAAAAACAGGACTGAATCCCGGAGCGTTTAATGTTCGTACAATAAGTTCCATACCTAAGAATAATGCAGGTAAGATATTATATGCTCAACTGAATAAAATGCTATTGCAATGAGTTTGGACAAAATTTTGAATATTCCACCTTATTCTTTGGCTAAAGAGAATAAAAGAAAGATGCTTAATGAACGACTGCAACTGTTGACAAAATTTCATTATACACATTGTGATGCTTATCGCCGCATGATGGATGCCATAGGATTGGATATTGAAAATTTGCCCGAATATGAACATTTGCCGTTTCTTCCCGTACGTTTATTTAAAGAGTTTGATTTGCTAAGCGTAAAAAGGGAGCAGATAATTAAAACAATGACTTCGTCGGGAACTACAGGACAACAGGTTTCTAAAATATATTTGAATCGTGATACTTCAATCAATCAGACAAAGGCTTTGACAAAGATCGTGTCTTCATATATGGGAACCCACCGGGTACCGATGATAATACTTGATTCAAGCAATGTTATTAAAAACCGTAACATGTTTTCAGCACGCGGTGCCGGCATTCTCGGTTTCTCAATGTTCGGCTCAAAGCGCATTTATGCCTTGGATGATAACATGGAGCTTAATATTTCACTGATGAAAAGCTTTATTGAAGAACATAAAGATGAAACAATTTTTTTATTCGGGTTTACCTTTATGGTATGGGAACATTTTTATAAACAGCTTATCGCAAAAGGTTATCATCCCGATTTATCAAACGGGGTGTTGATTCATGGAGGCGGATGGAAAAAACTTGTTTCGGAACAGGTATCACCTGTTGAATATAAACAGGCTTTAAACGATGTGTGCGGTATCCGGGTTGAAAATATACACGATTACTATGGTATGGTGGAACAAACAGGCAGTATTTACATGGAATGTGAACACGGGCACCTGCATGCTCCAATATATTCGGATGTTCTGGTTCGTCGTCCTCTTGATTTTTCGTTGGCAGACAAAGGAGAATACGGGTTGATTGAAGTGGCATCTGTTTTGCCATGTAGTTATCCGGGACATATTCTGCTGACAGAAGATGAAGGAACACTACTTGGAGAAGATGACTGCCCTTGTGGAAGAAAGGGCAAGTACTTTGAGATAAAAGGAAGAATTAAAAATGCGGAGATCCGCGGATGCAGCGACACTTATGCAACAAAGTTTTGATATATCGGATTTAACCCTACTTTTTCCACAACAAATAATTTGGGATGAGTGGATTAAATATCACCCCGATACTGTTTTCTCGGAAGAAGTGATGGATTTTCTTGGTGCGCTTTCCGCATCATTATTGAATGACCGCGAAAGCCGCATTTATCCTGACGTGATAACTTTTGCTTTTTCCTGCCGTAAAGCCAACTTGTTAAGATTGAAAACACAGTATGTAGATGAATCATTGAGATTAGGACGCGGAATAGTATTTCATATAGCTCCGTCGAATGTACCGGTCAATTTTGGCTATTCATTGGTAGCAGGCTTGCTGGCAGGTAATTACAATATAGTAAGAGTGTCATCAAAGAATTTTCCACAAATTGATATTATAATCAGGCATATTTTAACGATGGGACATGAACACCGAAATGTTCTAAGACGAATAGCCATCGTAAGATATGGCCATACAAGTGAGGCAAACGATTACTTTTCGTCAATTTGCCAGGTGCGTGTTATATGGGGCGGAGATAACACTATCAGTCAAGTTAGAAAATCTCAATTGCCATCACGCTCATTTGATATAACGTTTGCAGACAGGTATTCTTTTGCCATATTCAATGCCGACGAAATGATAAATGAACAGGACATGCCGAAGATAGCTGAAAGGTTCTACAACGATACGTATCTTTTCGATCAAAATGCCTGCTCAGCGCCACATCTTGTAGTATGGACTGGGAATAATGATAATAGATTAAAGGCAAAGGATACGTTTTGGAATGCGGTATATAAAGAAATCAAAAGAAGACAATATACTTTTCAACCGGTTATGGCTATTGATAAACTAACTGCATTATACCGACAATCACAGGCAATGAATATAAATAAGGTTGCTACAATAGATAATTTGCTTGTAAGAGTACAATTAAAGGGATTGAAAACCGATATAGATGATTATCGTTGCAGATGCGGTTATTTTTCGGAATATGATGCTAAGTCATTGGATGAAATTATTCCGATAATAAAATATAAGTATCAAACAATGACTTATTATGGGATACAAAAAAGCTCTTTAGAAAAATTCATACTTGAGAATCATCTGATAGGTATTGATAGGATAGTTGAAATAGGAAATGCAACAACATTTTTACTAACATGGGATGGTTATAATTTGATAAATCTTCTATCAAGAAACGTCGTAATTAGTTAAAATATGGAATATATAGATTGTACATGGGAGTTCAAGAACATTGGGGAAAAAACTGTTGAAATTTTAGTTCTAGAATCAGATATATTTGATGAAGAAGAATTGGTGAATAATATTTCAAATTATGAATATATTGTAATAAAAGTTCCAGTATGTAAAATGGATTTTTGTGTTGGATTGCAGAAAATGGGATTTACTTTTATAGAATCACAATTCCACATTTCAAAAAAATATAAAGATTTTGATGTAAATGATCGTTTAGTCAGAGTTTTAGCAACAAAAGCGCATTTTACAAATGTTGAAGATGAAGAGGATTTAAAATATGTGATTAATTCAATGAATTCAAATATGTTTTCAACCGATAGAATCTGTCTTGATAAAAATCTTGGTCCACAATTGGGATTAAGAAGGTATAGAAATTGGATTATTTCAGAATTTGAATCTAGAAAATCTCAAATTATAAATTATAATTTTAATGATAAAAATATTGGTTTTGGTATGTTTAGAATAGATAACAGAGTTCTATATGGATTGTTAGGAGGTATTTACAAAAAGCACCAAGATTGTGGGTTAGGTTTGTTAACTCCAATCGCCGGGCTACTATTTTGCAAAGAACATAATATTAGGATAGAAAAAATGATTACATCTATTTCGTCGAATAATGTACCTGTAATGCAATTGTATAATTATCTTAATTTTACAATTAATAGTATTAAATATGTATATATAAAACATCAATATAATGATTCCATTTAACAAACCTTATTTAACCGGAAAAGAAGCACATTATATGTACCAAGCGGTTTTTAATGGTAAGTTATCCGGTAACGGAGATTTTACTAAAAAATGCCAGAAATTTTTTGAAGACAAATATGGATTTAAGAAAGCATTACTAACAACGTCATGTACAGATGCGCTTGAAATGTGTGCAATACTTTGTAACATTAAAAGTGGTGATGAAGTTATTATTCCATCGTACACATTCGTTTCTTCAGCTTTGGCATTTGTACGTGAAGGAGCAAGGATAATTTTTGCTGATAGTTGTCCAAACACTCCAAATATAAATCCAGATAAGCTTGAATCTTTAATAACTGAAAGGACAAAAGTAATTGTTCCTGTACATTATGCAGGTGTGGCTTGTGATATGGAGAAAATAATGGAAATAGCAAATAGACACAATATTTTAGTAATTGAAGATGCCGCTCAGGCTATAGACTCTTATTATAAGGATCGTCCACTTGGCAGCATTGGACATTTAGCCGCTTTTTCTTTTCATGAAACTAAGAATATTATTTCTGGTGAAGGTGGCCTTCTGGCTATAAATGATGATCGTTTTGTCAATAGAGCAGAAATAATTTGGGAAAAAGGGACTAATCGTGCACAGTATTTTCGTGGTGAAATAAATAAGTATGGATGGGTTGATACAGGAAGTTCTTTTTTACCATCAGAAATCATTGCAGCTTTCCTTTGGGCACAAATAGAAAATATTGACATTATTCAGAAACGTAGAAAATTATTGTGGAACAAGTATTATTATCTCCTTAAGCCTTTGGCTGATAAAGGATATTTCTATACGCCTAATATTCCTGATTATGCAACTAATAATGCTCATATGTTTTATATTGTATGCAGAAATTTGGATGAAAGGACGAAACTTTTAGATTATCTCAGATTGCATAATGTATTAGCAGTATTTCATTATTTAAGTTTACATTCAAGTCCTTATTATAAGGGTAAACATGATGGAAGACAATTACCAAATTGTGATAAGTTCGCAAATGACCTTGTAAGACTTCCGATGTTTTTTGAACTCACAGAAGGACAAATCGAATATATTGTAAAATTGATTTTTGAATTTTATCTTGATAAATAATGATATAAGACCAATTAGAATCTTATATATACTATCTTATTTCAAGAAATATTGAAGCTTAAACACTATATTATTTCTTTGTGTTTTGTAATAATTTTGATTGTTTAAATTAATATGAAAAATAAAATATTATCACTTTCTTATAATGATTTTATGGGAGATGGTCATGCTTTTGCGACATCTAAAGAATTAAAAGAATTAGGATTTGAAGTTTTTTTCTTACCTTATATCCGAAAATATTCGGATGTAAATGAGTATTTCATTGATACGAAAAGAAAGTGGAATTACAGTAATATTAAGATTTTAATTATTTCAAAGTTAAGGTATTATTTTTCATTATTGAATAGAACTTCATCTGTATATTGTTATTTTAGCATCTGGAATGCATCGGTTTCAGCTAAAAAAATTTTAAGAAAATGTCCTTTCAAACCTGACTATATATATATAGGATGGCATGATTTCTACCTTTCTCCTAAAACAATATATGATTTATATAGATTAAGTGGAGCTGAAATTATATTATCTATGGTAGATGCTTACATATTAGGAGGTGGCTGTCACTACCCTTTTGATTGCAAGCAATATATGGCAGGATGTAAAAAATGCCCGGCATTAAAATACAATAAGTGGTTATCAATTAAATTATATAATAAAAAAATAAAATATTGGACAGATATGCCAATGCATATAGTTGGAACCACATATGATATAGAAAGAGCACTAAATGTTCCTTTTCTGTCAAATAAGGTAATGCATAAGGCTATTGGAGTACCGGAAATACCATTTTTATTAAATAAGCATGACGCACGTAAGATGTTTGGTATTGAAAATAATGGTTTTGTTATTATGTTTGGTGCAGCTGAATACACAGATAAAAGAAAAGGCCTTAAAATTTTAATAGATGCTCTTAAAATATTTGCTAAAGAAAATAGCAATAAAAGGAAGATTAGTTTACTAGTAATAGGTCATGGTAATACAGAATTAATAATTGATGATAGAATCAATGTCATTACTACAGGATACCTTAAATTACAAGAGCTTTTTTCGGCATTTTATGCATCTGATGTTTATATTTCTCCTTCTTTAGATGATTCTGGACCATATATGATAAATTATTCTATTGCATGCGGTCGGCCTGTTATTTCTTTTCCAATAGGGATCGCAAAAGATCTAGTTTTAAACGGCGAAACAGGTTATTTAGCTAAATTTAATAATGAGCAGGATATAGCTAATGGCTTAAATAAATTTTATATGATGGATATAGAAACTATTAATAAATATAGTATTAATTGCAAAAATCTTATGAGTGGACTTTTAAATAAACATTGGTATGACTTTTTATTGACAGAATAACTGTCGCAGTATAATAATATTAGTTTTTAACTAACAGCGTTTGAACAAATTTATATGGCATTAAAAAAAATATTTCCATTTTTAATAGGCATATTGACCTTTTTCTCTGTAAATCAATGGTCAAAATTCCAATTCGGTAATACTTTTACTGCATGGATCTTGTATTCTCTTATTTTATTAAGCGTATATTATTTTTATAATCAAGATTATAAAAATGAAATACATAATTATGAAAAGCGCAATACTGTATTAAATTTATATTTAATATGGATTATAATATGCATCATAAGAGGTGTTTTTGTCGCAAGTAATTATTGGGAATATAAACAATTAATTGGAAATTCAATGGCATTATTGTTACCGACTCTAATTTACCCTTTTGTATCATCTGATACTGTAACAGATGTAGTATCATTTTGGCTAAAGTGGATATTGCCATTATTTATGATATATGCTTTTTTATTTGTAGGCGTAGGGGCATTATCTTTTAGTCCAATATATTTATTAGGTTTGTTTTTGCCTATTTTACCTAATAAATGGAAATTTATAATCGGAATTTTATTATGTTTAATGCTTTTAGGGGGGGGGAGCAATAGAAGCTTGGTCGTAAAAACCGGTACATGCATATTATTAAGTTTGACCTGTTTATATAAAAAGCATATTTCATTGAAGATACTACATGTTGTTCGTTCTATATTTTTTATTGTACCTCTCATATTTTTGCCACTAGGAATTTTCGGAATATTCAATATATTAAATATGAATTCATATGTAAGTAGAGAATATCAATTAAGTGTTGATAGCAAAAATGGTAAATTGATTACTTCAGATGATAGGACATTTATTTATAAAGAAGTAATAGCATCTGCTCTAAAACATCATTATGTTATACAAGGTAGAACGCCAGCACGAGGAAACGATACAAAAGCTTTTTATAACATATCTGCAGGGGCACAATCAGTTCACAGAGCATATGATTTAAAGCATGAAAGAAATTCTAATGAGTTGGTACATACAAATATATTTACATGGGCTGGGTTAATAGGCTGTATTTTATATAGCCTACTTTATTTTATTGCCTCATATCGAGCAGTATATCGTTCTGAGAATTTTTATATTAAAATTTTAGGAGTATTTGTTGCATTTAGGTGGATGTACGGGTGGGTAGAAGATTTTAATCGTTTTGATATGATGAATTTGTCATTATGGATGATGATAGCTATATGCTATTCTTCAAAATTTAGGCAAATGGATGATGAAGAGTTTAAGCATTGGATTACTAATGTATTTAGTTACAAATATATTTGAGTAAGATAAAATTTAAACCAATGATAAAAACATTGTTATATAAAGGAATAATAAAAATGATGGATTTCATCTATGGGATTTATGCAAAGACGTTTGTTGAAATACTTTTTTATAATAATTCCGTGAAGTTTAAATCTTTTCATACTAATGGTATTCCATATATAATGGTAGCAAGAGGGGCAATAGGAATGTCAATTGGGGGGAATTTTTTTATGAATAACGGAATAAAAGGAAATCCTATAGGTTGTTATCAGAAATGTACATTTTTTGTAGATAGAGGCGTCTCTCTGATAATTGGAGATAATGTAGGTATATCTCAAACAGCTCTTATTGCTCATGCAAATATCGAAATACAAGATAATGTTAAAATTGGAGGCGGAGTGTGTGTCTATACCACAGATTTTCATAGCATTGATCCAATTATTCGCATTGATCCTATTAAAGATATGAAATATAAGGTTAGAAAGCCTGTGCTAATAAAAGAAAATGTTTTTATTGGGGCACACTCAATAATATTGAAAGGTGTTACGATAGGGAAAAATTCCGTGGTAGGTGCAGGTTCAGTAGTAACAAAGTCTATTCCAGATAATCAGATATGGGCTGGTAATCCTGCAAAATTCATTCGCAATATAGAAATTTAATGCAAACAATAGCTGTCCTTTTAACTGTTTATAATAGAAAAGAAAAAACCATTCTTTGTTTGCAAAATTTATATGCACAATTGCCGATAAATGGATATGAAGTAGATGTATATATGACAGACGATGGGTCCACAGATGGTACATCTGAATATGTCGCAGAACAATTCCACAAAGTAAATATTATTCATTCTAAAGGTGTTTTATTTTGGAATAGAGGGATGTTTACAGCATGGAAAGCCGCTGCAAATAATAAAGATTATGATTATTATTTATGGCTAAATAATGATACGTATATTTTCGATGGAGCCATAAAGAAAATGTTATACTCTTCAAAGAAGAGAAACGAATCTATCATTGTTGCTACTGTTTGTTCGAAATATAATTCTCACGAAATAACATATGGAGCTTTTTCATTTGATGATAAGTTTATAATACCAAATGCCGAAGAACAAGAATGTAAATGTTTTAATGGTAATTGCGTACTTGTACCAAAATGTGTATATAAGAAAATAGGTAATCTTGATTGGCATTATCGTCATGCTATTGGTGATTTGGATTATGGATATAGGGCAAGGAAGGCTGGGTTCAAGATATATTGTTCTCCTGAATATTTAGGATATTGTGAAAGTAATCCGAAACTACCTATTTGGACGTGTTCTAAAACGCCTTTAAAAAAAAGATTAAGAAATTTATATTCTCCATTGGGATATGCTGAACCTTGGCCTTTTTTTTATTATGAATGGAAAAATATTAATCCTTATGAAGCAATTAAACATCTAATATCTATCCATATTCGTGTGCTATTTCCAAAATTATGGGAACGATGAAAGAAATATTTCAATATAATTCTAATATTGTTAGACAAACTTATAGTAAGGAAAATAATTATCTAATTGAATTTAATAATAAGTGCAAAAATAGGACAAATTGCGCTATCTATTTTAGTAGTAATAATATCTATTATCCAAATAATGAAAACATATTTGGTAAGAGGATTATTAACGACAATCATTTTGAGTGGTATCATTCAAGAGTCTCATATGCGTATAAACATATTTTTGTAAGAGATATTATTAAACAATGGTACTTGTCAGGCATAAATTCTAATATTAATTCTCCTCAAAAATTAATTAAGTTTTTACGAGACGAGACAGACGGATATAATATTATAACACTAGGGAGTTCTGCTGGAGGATACGCTTCCATTCTGTATGGGTCTTTGTTAAATGCAAAAAAAATTATTACTTTTAATCCACAGTTTGAGTTAAACTCTCTTCTTAAAACTAGCATTAACATCAATCCTCTTATCCACGAATTAAAGAATACAGAATTGAAAATATATTATGACATTATTCCATTTATAAATACAGATTCCAATATTTATTATTTTTATTCACAATATTCATCATGCGATCTTGAACAAAATAATTATTTAAATAATAAAGTTCCAAGCATACATAAATTAAAATTTAAATCAAAACATCATGGTATTCCATTTTTGAAAGGAGCTATAACTAAAGTTATAAATGTGGATGATAAAGAGCTTCTTAAATATGAGAATAAAAGATTAAACCCTATATATTTTACAATAAAAATGATTGGCGTAAAGAAAACATTGATAAGTATTATTAGGCAAGCATATAAATATGTTAAAATTAAAATTTTATTTTTATTGTAGCATTAATAGTAATATTTAATATGAAATTTATAGATGATTTTTATTATGGAAAATTTTGCACCAATAATAGTCTTTGCATTTAATCGCCCAGAGTCTTTTTTGAATACCGTTAATTCATTGTTAATAAACAAAGAAGCAAAAGATTCTGATTTATTTATATTTATAGATGGACCTCGGAATAATACAATCGACGATGTTGAAAAAGTCAAAAAAACAAAGGAATTAGCTTTTGATATTACAGGATTTAAGATAATAAAAATAATATCATCAAAAACTAACAAAGGATTAGCTGAATCTATTATTGATGGAGTAACTAGAGTGATTAATATATATGGTAAGGCTATTGTTATTGAAGATGATTTAGAAGTTGCATCAAATTTTCTTTCTTTTATAAACCAAGGATTGATTAAATATAAGGATGAAAATAAAATATTTTCAATTTGTGGTTATTCTAATAAAATAACAATTCCTAAAGATTTTGTATATGATGCCTATTTTTGTACAAGGAGCAGTTCTTGGGGGTGGGGGACATGGAAAAATAGATGGAATTCTGTTGATTGGGATTTAAATAACTGGGATAGAATAAAAAAAACTAAAATAGATTTTAATAGTTGGGGGGGATCTGATTGCTTTAAAATGCTTCGATCTGTTAAAAATAGACAAGGAAACTCATGGGCAATAAGATTTTGTTATACACAATTTATTCAAGATAAGTTATCTTTATTCCCTACAATTAGTAAGGTAAAGAATCGTGGATTTGATGGAAGTGGTATTAATTGTAAAAGATGGAGTCGATTTAAATGTATATTTGATAATACAAATAATATAATTTTCATATTTCCACAGAAAATAGTATTGAACGAAAAAATATATAAATCTGCTATGAAATATAATGCGCTAATAATTAGAATATATAGCCGTATTATGTACGTATTTACAGATATATAGGAATGGTCGCATTATATGAATATCAGTTGGTGGAACTAAAATATCACAATATAAAACCTAATTATATGTCAAAGAAGGAAGAACTTAAGAAAAAGATTCTAGACCTGACACGTGAATACTATAAAGAAGTTCATGGTGTAAAACAAGAATTTATCCCGGGCACAACAAGAGTCAATTATGGCGGACGTTATTTTGACGACGCAGAAATGGTAAACCTGGTTGATGCATCACTGGATTTTTGGTTAACGGCAGGTCCATGGGCACATAAGTTTGAAACAAACTTTGCCAAATGGTTGGGTGTTAAGTTCTGCTCATTGGTAAATTCAGGTTCATCAGCCAATCTTGTTGCACTTATGACACTCACAGCGCAAGAATTAGGTAACAGGCAACTGCACAGAGGAGATGAAGTTATTACGGTTGCAGCAGGTTTCCCAACCACAGTAGCTCCTATTGTACAATACGGCTTGATTCCTGTATTTATAGACATGACAATACCCAAATACAATATCGATGCATCAAAATTAGAAGATGCATATAGCCCAAAGACAAAAGCTGTGATGATAGCTCATTCCTTAGGCAATCCTTTCGACATACAAGCAGTAGTAGATTTTTGCCGCAAGCATAATCTCTGGCTAATCGAAGACAATTGCGATGCATTAGGAAGCGAATATTTCATTGACGGTGAATGGAAAAAGACAGGGACTATCGGAGATATAGGTACCAGTAGCTTTTATCCCCCACATCACATGACAATGGGTGAAGGCGGAGCCGTTTACACTAATGATCCTCTATTGCATAAATTAGTAAATTCATATCGTGATTGGGGACGTGAATGTTGGTGTGTAGGCGGTGTAGACAATACATGCGGTTACAGATTCAGCAAGCAATTCGGACAATTACCTTTAGGTTACGATCATAAATACGTTTATTCACATTTAGGCTTCAATTTAAAAGCTACTGATTTGCAGGCAGCAATAGGTTGTGCACAACTTGAAAAGATAGACGAAATAGTTGCTAAACGTCGTCAAAATTTCGAAACATTGAAACAAGGACTTCAAGAAGTAAAAGGCATAATATTGCCTGAAGCGCAAAAGAACAGTAAGCCCAGTTGGTTCGGATTCCTTATTACAGTTGAAAAAAATGCAGTATTCACCCGTAACGAGCTTACAAAATATCTTGAAGATCATAAAATACAGACAAGAAACTTGTTTGCAGGCAATTTAACGAAGCATCCGGCATTCAGTCAATTGGTAGAAGGTAAAGATTATCGCATAGTTGACAATTTGGAACAAACAGACCGAATAATGAATGATACATTCTGGATTGGTGTATATCCGGGAATGACAGAAGAGAAGCTTCAATATATGATTTCCACAATAAAGGAATTCATAAAATCTAAATAAAAAGACGATGAAAGCAGTTATACTGGCCGGAGGTTTAGGTTCACGGTTAAGCGAAGCCACAAGCGTTATACCAAAACCAATGGTAGAAATAGGTGGTAAACCTATTATATGGCATATAATGAAGATATACAGCCATTACGGCATTAACGACTTCGTAGTATGTTGCGGTTACAAACAATATGTTATAAAGGAATATTTTGCCAATTATTTTCGTCATAATTGTGACATGACAGTCGATTTATCAAACAACTCCGTACAAATCCATGATAACCATTCAGAAAAGTGGAAAGTAACGATGATAGATACAGGATTGAATACAATGACCGGTGGGCGTATCAAACGCGTTCAGCCATACGTAGGCAATGAACATTTTTGTTTGACTTATGGTGATGGTGTCACGGATTTAAACATAGCCGATACTATAAAAGAACACGAAAAATGCGGAGCGATATTATCATTGACTGCATATCTGCCAAGTAATAAATTCGGAGCTTTGGATATAAATCATCAAACAGGATTTGTAAATTCATTTGCTGAAAAGCCAAAAGGAGATGACCAGCATTGGGTAAATGCCGGTTATTTTGTATGTGAGCCACAAGTCTTTGACTATATACCGGAAAATGATGATACATGCATATTTGAAAAAGAGCCATTAGAGAATATAGCAAAATTCGGTAAAATGTATGCACATAAACATTATGGTTTTTGGAAACCGATGGATATGCTCAAGGATAACAAAGAATTAAATGAAATGTGGAACGCCGGTAAAGCTCCATGGAAAGTATGGTAAATAAAGATATTGACATATTTGATAATTTCTATAATGGTAAAAGAGTCCTTGTAACAGGACATACCGGTTTTAAAGGGAGTTGGCTGTCTATATGGCTGCATGAACTTGGTGCTGAAGTAATAGGAGTAGCAAAAGATCCTTATACAGAAAAAGACAACTATGTCCTATCAGGCTTAAACGACAAGATTATAGATTTACGGGGTGATATAACAGACGGCAAACAACTGAAAGATATATTCGCAAAATATCAACCTGATATTGTTTTTCATTTGGCTGCTCAACCGTTAGTCCGTTTAAGTTACGAAATACCTGTAGAGACCTATCAAACCAATGTTATGGGAACTATAAACATATTGGAGGCAATACGTTCAACCGAAAGCGTAAAAGTAGGTGTGATGATAACCACAGATAAATGTTACGAAAATAAAGAACAAATATGGGGCTATCGCGAAAACGAGCCTATGGGTGGTTATGATCCATACTCTTCAAGCAAAGGGGCAGCAGAAATAGCCATAGCATCATGGCGTCGTTCATTTATGACTCCTGGTAATTACGAAAAACATGGTAAAAGCATTGCTAGTGTCAGAGCTGGTAATGTGATAGGTGGCGGTGATTGGGCAAAAGACAGAATAATACCTGATTGTATCAGAGCATTAGAAGCAGACAAGCCAATAAATATTCGTAATCCCAAAGCCATACGTCCATGGCAACATGTATTGGAGCCATTAAGCGGTTATATGTTATTGGCTAAAAAAATGTGGGAAGAACCCTGGAATTGTAAGGGATCCATTATATCTGCCGAAGGTATGCTATATATCTATGATGAGAGACGAGGAAATGTAGGACTTTTAAAGGCAAATCCTGAAAAATTTGATCTTGTCAGCAGCTTCCAGATTACTCAGGGTATTACAGGTCCGTTCTGGACACATCCTGTGATTCACAAGGGAATTCTTTATCTGAGACACACAAATGCTCTGATGGCTTATGATATTAAAGCAAAATAACTCGCATTTATTTTAAACTTAATAATTATTACTTAAATGAAAAGATCGCTGTTATTACTATTGATTTTAATTGGCAGCAGGCTTGCTGCCCAGGATCCCGCAGGTTCCACCGGACAATACCTTCCTCCTGTTAATTTCACTGCAGAGCAGGACCACAAGAATATGATGGATCAGCTTGGGATAAAAAGCCTTCGCCCGGGACCAAATGGAAACGAGTCGGCACCCAACCATGCCAATTATGATGAGACTTTGGCAACTCCATATCCCGATTTGCCAAAGTCTCATCATAATTGGCA
>Ga0210129_1000123_pt1 | contig 21398 bp, 18 predicted proteins | sample WestPond_Cattail_2_FD_185582 | JGI IMG/M metagenome (GOLD analysis project Ga0210129, IMG submission 185582) | Wetland microbial communities from the San Francisco Bay, California, USA, that impact long-term carbon sequestration -... | ecosystem: Environmental > Aquatic > Marine > Wetlands ... | reverse complement strand
GTGGTAGCCCTGCACCGTGGGGTGGAACTTGAAACCCTTGATGCCGTGTTCCTCGATCAGGCGGCGCGCCTCGCGCGCACCCATCTTGCCCTTGTGCGGGTCGATGCTGGCAAAGGCCATCATCATGTCGCTGTTGTTTTTCGCCGCTTCGGCGATTTCTTCATTGGGGATGCGGCGGCGCCCCATCTGTGATTCGGCGTCCACCGTGAACATGACCAGGCCGATCTTGCGTTCGCGGTAGTAGGCGATCGTTTCCGCAATGGTCGGACGGCGGCTGTTGCGGAAGTATTTGTCCGCGGCGCGGTCGTACTCTTCGCCATAGCTGTCGAACGGGTTCCAGCAACTCACTTCGGCGTGGGTGTGGATGTCGATGGCGATCAGGTTCTTGTGGTCCATGACGGTCTCCTGGTTTCGGGCACCTGGCCCTAGGGTAAACACCGAGAAAAAGCCGGTTCGGCGCGCTTGATATGGTTATGTTTCATAACCATAATCGATTCCATCGAGAAATGCAACCATGACCACCCAACACATCCATTTTGAGCGCCGCGGCAAGCACAAGGAAATCGCCGTGATCCGGCTCACCCGTGCGCCCAAGCGCAATGCGCTGAACGACGGCCTGATCCTGGCGATCCGCGACCTGTTCGAGAAGATGCCCGAAGGCGTGCGCGCCGCCGTGATCGACGGTGAAGGCGAGCATTTTTGCGCCGGTCTGGACCTGAGCGAACTGAAAGAGCGCGACGCCGGCCAGGGCCTGCACCACTCGCGCATGTGGCACGCCGCACTGGAGCGCGTGCAGTTCGGCCCGGTGCCGGTGATTGCCGCCCTGCATGGCGCGGTGGTGGGCGGTGGGCTGGAACTGGCCAGCGCCTGCCATATCCGGGTGGCGGATGAATCCACTTTCTACGCCCTGCCCGAAGGCACGCGCGGCATTTTCGTCGGTGGCGGCGGCGCGGTGCGCATCCCGCGCCTGATCGGCGCCGCCCGCATGGCCGACATGATGTTCACCGGCCGCGTCTACAACGCGCAGGAGGGCGAGCGCATCGGCATGGCCCAGTACCTGGTGCCGCAGGGGCAGGCGTTTGACAAGGCGTTCGAACTCGCCACACGCGTGGCCGACAATGCCCCGCTGACCAACTACGCCCTGATGCATGCCCTGCCGCGCATCGCCGAGCAGCCGGCCGACCAGGGTTTCCTGACCGAAGCCATGATGGCCGCGATTGCCCAAAGCGCCCCCGAAGCCAAGGTACGCGTGCGCGCCTTCCTGGATGGCAAGGCCGCCAAAGTCAAGAAATCATGAACACGGTCACCCGCACCACGATCAAATACCGGCCCCTGAAGTTCGGCGTGACCCGCATCACGCTGCGCGAGGGCGCGCAGGGCGTGCGCTATGTGCAGGCCGATCAGCCCCTGCAGTCCTATGCCACGCGCATCACCGACCGGCTGCTGCACTGGGCCCGGACGGCGCCCGAGCGCAGCTTCATGGCGCGGCGCACGCACCGGCCCGACGGCAGCACCGGTGAATGGCAGCACGTCAGCTATGCGCGGGCCCTGCAGGCCGCGCGCAGCATCGGCCAGGCCCTGCTGAACCGCGGCTTGAGCGCCGAGCGGCCGGTCGCCATCCTGAGCGAGAACGGCCTGGAGCACGCCTTGCTGGCGCTGGGCTGCATCTATGCCGGCGTGCCCTATTGCAGCGTCTCGCCGGCCTACTCGACCGTCAGCCAGGATTTCGACAAGCTGCGCCATGTGCTGGCCACGCTGACACCGGGACTGGTGTTCGCCAGCGATGCCGCGCGCTATGGCAAGGCGATTGCCGCCACGGTGGCGCCCGAGGTTGAAGTGGTGCTGGCATCCGACGTCACTGGCGCACTGATCGGCCGGGCCTGCACCCCCCTGGGTGCGCTGTTCGACACCGTGGCGACACCGGCCGTCGATGCCGCCATGCAGGCCACCGGGCCGGACACCATCGTCAAATTTCTCTTTACTTCGGGCTCCACCAAAAACCCGAAGGCCGTCATCAACACCCAGCGCATGTGGTGCGCCAACCAGCAGCAGATGGCCCAGAGCATGCCGGTGCTGGCCGAGGAGCCGCTGGTGTTGGTGGACTGGCTGCCCTGGAACCACACCTTTGGCGGCAACCACAACTTCGGCATGGTCCTGTACCACGGCGGCACGCTCTACATCGACGATGGCAAGCCCACGCCGGCCCTGATGGCCGAGACGCTGCGCAATCTGCGCGAGATCGCGCCCACCATCTACTTCAACGTGCCCACCGGTTTCGAGGCCATTGCCCGCGCCATGGAGAGCGACGCCCAATTGCGCCGGACATTGCTGTCGCGGGTGCGCATGTTCTTCTACTCGGGTGCCGGCCTGGCCCAGCCGATCTGGGACAGCCTGCACAAGACGCAGGAAGCCGAAATCGGCGAGCGCATCGTCATGGGCACCGGCCTGGGCATGACGGAGTCCGGCCCGTTCGCGATCTTCGTGACCGGCCCCAACGTCAAGGCCGGCGACCTGGGTGTCCCCACGGTCGGCATGGAGCTCAAGCTGGTGCCGGTCGACGGCAAGGTCGAGGTGCGCTACAAGGGCCCCAATGTCACGCCCGGCTACTGGCGCGCGCCCGAAGCCACGGCGGAGGCCTTTGACGAGGAACACTTTTTCAGGACCGGCGACGCCGTGCTGTGGATCGACCCGCAGGACATCCACCAGGGTTTCAAGTTCGACGGCCGCATCGCCGAGGACTACAAGCTCGCCACCGGCACCTTCGTCAGCGTCGGGCCGATGCGGGCCAAGATCATCGCCGCCGGCGCCCCCTATATCCAGGACGTGGTGCTGACCGGCATCAACATGAAGGAAGTCGGCGCCATGATCTTCCCGACCGTGGCCGTACGGGCCTTGAGCGGACTGGCCGCGACTGCCGGCATGGCAGAAGTGCTGCACAGCGCACCGGTGCAGGCGCACTTCCAGGGTGTGATCAACAAGCTGAATCAAACGGCGACCGGCAGCGCCAACCGGGTGGCCCGCGCCATCCTGCTGGCCGAGCCGCCGTCCATCGACAAGGGCGAAGTCACCGACAAGGGTTCGATCAACCAGCGCGCCGTGCTCAAGCACCGCGATGCGCTGGTGCAGGCCCTGCACGGCGATACGGCGCCCCACATCATCCAACCGCAAGCCTGAGGAGGAGCACCCCATGAAGATTCAAGGTCACGCAGCTCTGGTCACCGGTGGCGCCTCGGGCCTGGGTGAAGCGACCGCCCGCGAACTGGCCCGCCTGGGCGCGAAAGTCGCGGTGCTCGATGTCAACGCCGCATTGGCAGAAAAGGTGGCCGCCGAGATTGGCGGCGTCGCCTGTGTGTGCGACATCACGAACACCGACAGCGTGAATGCCGCATTGGCCAAGGCTGCTGCAGCCCACGGCCCGGCGCGCATCCTGATGAACATCGCCGGCATCGGCACGGCCAAGCGGATCGTCGGCAAGGACGGCGCGCCGGCACCGCTGGAGGATTTCGCCCGCGTCGTCAACGTCAACCTGGTCGGCAGCTACAACATCAGCCGCCTGTTCGCGGCCGAATGCGTGAAGCTCCCGCCGCTGGAAGACGGTGAACGCGGCGTGATGATGTTCACCGCCTCCGTGGCAGCGTTCGACGGCCAGGTCGGCCAGCAGGCCTACAGCGCCTCCAAGGGCGGCCTGGTCGGCATGACGCTGCCGATGGCGCGCGACCTGGCGCAGCACGGCATCCGTGTCTGCACCGTGGCCCCGGGCCTGTTTGCCACCCCCTTGATGAAACAACTGCCCGAGGCGGTGCAAGCCTCGCTGGCGGCCTCGATTCCCTTTCCGCCGCGCCTGGGCCACCCGGAAGAATTTGCCCAACTGGCCTGCCACATCGTCACCAACGGCCACCTCAACGGCGAGGTGATCCGGCTCGACGGTGCACTGCGCATGGCCCCGCGCTGACGCAGCCCCGCGTAAACCCCAAGCAGACATCCAGTCGCCCCTGTTCGATACTGCATCCCACCGTGTTTTTTCAACCCTAACGAGGAGATAACCATGAAACTTCGCTTCACTCTGCTGGCCGCTGTGGCCGCGCTGGCCAGCGGCGCGGCACTGGCCGACGTCAACGTCGGCGTTACGCTCTCGCTGACCGGTCCGGGCTCCGGCCTGGGCATCCCGATGCAAAACCAGCTCAAGCTGTTCCCCAAGACCATCGCCGGCGAGAAGGTCAACCTGATCGTGCTCGACGACGCCTCCGACCCGGGCAAGGGCATCAACAACGCGCGCCGTTTCATCACCGAAGACAAGGTCGACCTGATCTTCGGCTCCTGCATCACGCCGGTCTCGGCCGCCATCGCCCCGGTGGCTGCCGAAGCCAAGGTCGTGCAGCTCTCGGGCGCGCCCGTGGGCGTGCCGCCGGACCAGGAACACTGGGTGTTCCGCCTGCCGCAGGGCGCCAACGTGATGGCCTATCCCATCCTTGAGCACATGAAGAAGACCGGCGTCAAGACCATGGGCTTCATCGGCTACGCCGACGCCTATGGCGAGCTCTGGCTCAAGACCATGGTGCCCGCGCTGGAGAAGGCCGGCATCAAGCTGGTCGCCACCGAGCGCTTCGCGCGCACCGATACCAGTGTCACGCCGCAGGCCCTCAAACTGGTCTCCGCCAACCCCGACGCCATCCTGGTGGTCGCTTCGGGTTCGGGCGCCGCCATGCCGCAAAAAGGCCTGATCGAGCGCGGCTACAAGGGCAAGATCTACCAGACGCACGCTGCCGCCACGCCGGACCTGATGCGCATCGGCGGCAAGGACGTCGAAGGCGGCTATGTGGTCTCCGGCCCGGCCGTGATCGCCGAACAACTGCCCGACAGCCACCCGTCCAAGAAACGTGCCATCGACTTCGTGACGAACTTCGAGAAGCTGATGGGCCCGGGCAGCCGCAACCAGTTTGCCGCCCACTCCTACGATGCCCAGATCGTGCTGGAGAAAATCATTCCCATGGCGCTGAAGAAAGCCAAGCCCGGCACCCCCGAGTTCCGCGCCGCCCTGCGTGACGCCATGGAAACCATGGGCCGCACCGTCTTCTCGCACGGCGTGATGCACTGGACGGCCCAGGACCACTGGGGCTATACCAACGAGACCGGCGTGCTGCTGCAGGTCGTCAACGGCAAGTTCGTCGTCGTCCACTAACAGGGACACGCCTGCCATGCACGCCTGAAGGCGTGCCTGTTCTCCGGGCGGACGCGACGCGTCCGCCCGGCCACCCTCTGCCAATTCTTTACGCCACCAACCCATCCCATGGATACGACTATCGCGAGCATCCTCCTGCTCGACGGCGTGACCAACGGTGCCATCTACGCGCTGCTCGGTCTGGCCACCGTGCTCGTGTTCACCGTCACGCGCGTCATCTTCATTCCGCAGGGCGAATTTGTCGCCTATGGCGCCCTGACCCTGGCCATTCTGCAGACCGGCAAGATCCCCGGCACCGTGTGGCTGCTGCTGATCCTGGCCTGCGTCGCCGCCTTGATGGACCTGGCCGCTGAATGGAAGCGCCACCACCAGGCCGGCGCTGCCGCCAAGGCGGGCCTGCGCACGCTGGCGGTGCCCGCGCTGGTCGCGGCCGTCACGGCTTTTGCCGCACCGCGCCAACCGCACCTGGCCATCCAGGCGCTGCTGAGCGTCGCGCTCGTCACGGCCTACGGCCCGCTGGTATACCGCGTGGCCTACCAGTCGCTGGCCGATGCCAGCTCCCTGGTGCTGCTGATCGTTTCGGTCGGCGTGCACTTCGCCATGACCGGCCTGGGCCTGCTGTTCTTCGGCGCGGAAGGTTTTCGCAACCCGTCGTTCTGGGACCTCCGGCTCTCGCTGGGCGCCATCACCCTCACGGGCCAGACCCTCATCATCGGCGCCACCTTGCTGGTGCTGATCGCCCTGCTCTGGATGTTCTTCGAGCGCAGCTTGTACGGCAAGGCGCTGCGCGCCACCGCCGTCAACCGGCTCGGTGCGCGGCTGATGGGCATCTCGTCGCAGACCGCCGGCCAGTTGACTTTCGCCATGGCCGCCCTCATCGGCGCGCTCTCGGGCCTGCTGATCGGGCCGACCACCACCGTGTTTTATGACTCGGGTTTCCTGATCGGGCTCAAGGGCTTTGTGGCCGCCGTGATCGCCGGCCTCTCCAGCTACCCCGGCGCCCTGGCTGGCGCCCTGTTCGTCGGCGTCATCGAATCGTTCGGCTCGTTCTGGGCCAGCGCCTTCAAGGAAGTGATTGTGTTCACCATCATCCTGCCGGTCCTGCTGGTGCGCTCCTTGCGCCATGGCCCTTCTGACGAAGACCACTGACATGATGTTCAACCGAAAAACCGGTTTGCTGGCCATGGTGCTGGCCGTGCCGCTGATCGCCCTGGCGCCGCTGCCCGACTTCTGGATCACGCAGCTCAACACCATTGGCCTGTACAGCCTGACCTGTCTCGGTCTGGTGCTGCTGACCGGCGTCGGCGGGCTCACCTCCTTTGGCCAGGCCGCCTTTGTCGGCATCGGCGCCTACACCACCGCCTGGCTGACGATCCATGTCGGCATGTCGCCCTGGCTCACCCTGTTCGTCGGCCTGGCTTTCACCGCCGTCAGCGCACTCGTGATCGCCTTCATCACCCTGCGCATGTCGGGGCATTACCTGCCGCTGGCCACGATTGCCTGGGGCCTGTCCCTGTATTTCCTGATGGGCAACATCGATGCCCTGGGCAAGTACGACGGCCTGCTGGGCATCCAGAGCCTGCGCCTGTTCGGCCTGGACCTGGGAACGGGGCGCGGCTTCTTTGTACTGACCTGGGCCCTGGTGCTGGCACTGGCCACGGCCCTGCTGCATTTGCTGGATTCGCGCTCGGGACGCGCCATCCGGGCACTCAAGACCGGTTCCCAAATGGCCGAAGCCATGGGCATCAGCACCTTGCGCTACAAGGTCACGATCTTTGTGATTGCGGCCTTGTTTGCCTCGGTGTCCGGCTGGCTGTTTGCCCACTACCAGAGCACGGTCAACCCGTCCGCCTTCGGCCTCAAGATGGGTATCGAATACCTGTTCATGACGGTGGTGGGCGGCATCGGCCATGTCTGGGGTGCGCTCGTGGGTTCGGCGCTGACCAAGCTGCTGGACGACCAGTTGCAGGTGCTGCTGCCCAGGCTGATCGGCACCAGCGGCAGCTACGAAGTGATCGTATTCGGCATCACGCTGGTGTTGATCCTCAAATACCTGCCCAGCGGACTGTGGGAGTTCTTCGAACGCCGCCTGCCGCGCCGTGACCGCGTTGTGGACTGGCGCGACGCGCCGGCCTTGCCGGAAAAATCCAAACCCACCGCCGGTGATCTGGTGCTGGAGGTGCAGGCCATCCGCAAGGAGTTCGGCGGCCTGGTGGCGGTCAACGACATCAGCTTCCAGATCAAGGCCGGCGAGATCGTGGGCCTGATCGGCCCCAACGGCGCCGGCAAGTCCACCACTTTCAACCTGATTACCGGCGTGCTGTCATTGACCGGCGGCGCCGTGCGCTTCCGCGGCGAGCTGATCAGCGGCCAACCGGCCCGCAGCATCGCCCAGAAGGGCATGGCCCGCACCTTCCAGCACGTGAAGATGATCCCCGACATGACGGTGCTGGAAAACGTGGCCCTGGGGGCGCATGTGCGCGGCCGCAAGGGCGTGCTGGCGGCGATGACCCGGCTGGACCGGGCCGAGGAACAGACCCTGTTCAAGGAAGCCCAGCGCCAACTGGAGCGCATCGGCATGGGCCATCACATGCACGAGCTGGCCGGGAATCTGGCCATGGGCCCCCAGCGCCTGCTGGAAATCGCCCGCGCCCTGTGCGCCGACCCGGCCCTGCTGTTGCTGGATGAACCCGCGGCCGGCCTGCGCTACAAGGAAAAACAGGCCCTGGTGGAGGTCTTGCGCCAGTTGCAGCGCGAGGGCATGAGCATCCTGCTGGTCGAGCACGACATGGATCTGGTGATGGACGTCTGCGACCGGCTGGTGGTGATGGAATTCGGCACCCGCCTGATGGAAGGCACCCCGGCCCAGGTCCAACAAAGTCCCGAGGTCCGTGCGGCCTACCTGGGCACCGAGCACTGAGGAACCGCGCCATGACGACCCCCCTTCTTCAGGTCAAGGGCCTGCGCGCTGGTTACGGCCGTGCCGAAGTCCTGCACGGCCTCGATCTGCACGCCGACAAGGGCAGCGTGATCACGGTCATCGGCCCCAACGGGGCGGGCAAATCGACCCTGCTCAATGCCTTGATGGGCATCCTGCCGGCCAGTGGCAGCATCGAGTTCAACGGCGAAGCCATCACTTCGCTGACGCTGGAGGAGCGCGTGATGCTCGGCATCGCCCTCGTGCCGGAAAAGCGCGAGCTGTTCGGCACCATGCCGGTCGAAGACAACCTGCTGCTCGGCGGCTTTCGCCAGAAGCGGCTGGGCAACGCGCAGTGGCGCAACCGGCTGGACGATGTCTACCAGCTCTTTCCCCGCCTGAAGGAACGCCGCCTCCAATTGGCGGGCACCTTGTCGGGCGGCGAGCGCCAGATGCTGGCGGTCGGGCGCTCGCTGATGTCGCAGCCCAGCCTGTTGATGCTCGATGAACCCAGCCTGGGACTGGCGCCGCTGATCGTGCGCGAGATCTTCGGCATCATCCATCAACTGCGCAGTTCCGGCGTCACGATCATGCTGGTGGAGCAGAATGCCCGCGCCGCGCTGGCGGTCGCCGATCACGGCTTCGTGCTCGAGATGGGCGAGCTCGGCCTGCACGGCCCCGCCACTGAGCTGGCCGAAGACCCCCGGGTCATCGACAGCTATCTCGGTGTCGCGCGCAAAAAACCGTGACGTGCGGCAGCCCGATGCGCTCTGTTGCACCCGACCATGAACGCCTACCAGCCCCGTACTGAAGACTCGGCCTTTCTGCTGCTGCAGGTCCTGGACGCCAGCCAACAGTTGCAGGAGCTGCCGCCCTTTGCCGAAGTCGATGCCGGCCTCATGCAGCAGGTGCTGGAAGAGGCGGGCAAGTTTGTCGGCGACGTGGTGGCCCCGCTCAACCGCAGCGGCGATGAAACCGGCTGTCGCTTCGAAGCCGGCCGGGTCACGACCCCAGCCGGCTTCCGGCCGGCCTACCAGGCCTTCTGGCAGGCCGGCTGGCCCGCCCTGGCCTGCGCCCCCGAGGATGGCGGCCAGGGCTTGCCCGCGGTGCTGCAGGCCGTGCTGTACGAGATGCTGAGCGCGGCCAACCACGGCTGGACCATGGCACCCGGCCTGCTGCACGGCGCGTACGAATGCCTGCGCCATCACGGCAGCGACGCATTGAAACAGCGCTATCTGCCCAGGATCGCCAGCGGCGAATGGCTGGCCACCATGTGCCTGACCGAAGCGCAGGCCGGCAGCGACCTGGGGCTGGTACGTACCCGTGCCGTCGCGCAGGCGGATGGTTCGTTCCGGCTCAGCGGCACCAAGATTTTCATCTCGGGCGGCGAGCATGATCTGAGCGACAACATTGTCCACCTGGTGCTGGCGCGCTTGCCCGATGCACCGGCCGGCCCCAAGGGCCTGTCGCTGTTTCTGGCCCCCAAATTCCTGCCGGAGGGCCGTCGCAACCCGATTTTTTGCGAGCGCATCGAGGAAAAAATGGGCCTGCACGGCAGCCCCACCTGCGTCATGCGCTTCGACGACGCGACTGGCTGGCTGGTGGGCGAACCCCATCGGGGCCTGAACGCCATGTTCGTCATGATGAACGCGGCCCGGCTGCACGTCGGCCTGCAGGGCATCGGCCTGCTGGAAGCGGCCTGGCAAAAAGCCCAGGCCTATGCGCAGGAGCGGCGCCAGATGCGCGCGCCCGGCGCCAGCAGCACCAGCCTGATTGCAGAGCACCCCGCCATCCGGCGCATCCTCGACACCCAGCGCGCCTGGATCGATGGCGGCCGGGTGCTGGCCTACCGCACGGCGATCGAACTCGATCTGGCCCGGCATCACCCGGATGCAGACCGGCGTGAGCACGCCCAGCGCTGGTGCAGTCTGGTCACGCCGGTGCTCAAGGCCGCGTTCACCCAGCAGGCCTTTGGGGGTGCCAGCGAATGCCTGCAGGTCTTCGGCGGCCATGGTTATGTGCGCGAATGGGGCATTGAGCAGATCGTGCGCGACGCCCGTGTCACCATGATTTACGAAGGCACCAACGAGATCCAGGCCATCGACCTGCTGGTGCGCAAGGTGCTGGCCGATGGCGGAGCCGGGCTGTCGGCCCTGCTGCAGGAGCTGGCCCTGGGGCTGGATGGGCAGCAGGCCTCGCAGGCCGGCGTGCTGCGCCGCTTCGATGCCTTGCGAACGCAGACCGCCGCGCTGGTTCAGGCCAGCCCTGCCCGGGCCGACCTGCCCTACTGGGTGGCCGACGATTTTCTGCGCGCGCTGGCCCTGGCCTTGCTGGGCTGGGCCTGGACGCAGATCGAGTGCCGCAGCGCCGGGCAAGCCCGGCCAGCGCGCTGGAGCGGCCCGGCCCGGGCCCTCGCGTTATGGGTATTGCCCGAGTTCGACATGCGCCTGGGCATCATCCAGACCCAATTGACCGGGAATGAACGCTCAGCCCGGGCCTGATCATGCAAGCCAAGCCCGCCCTGTCCGCCGTCGAGAAGATCGACACCAGCTACCTTGAAAGCCTGATGGGCTACAACGCGCGCCGGGCCACCCTGGTGATCGTCGATGCTTTTCTCAAGCACATGGCGGTCTATGACCTGCGCCCGGTGGATTTCTCGGTGCTGTCGCTGATCGCCCACAACCCGGGCGTCACCTCGCGCCAATTGTGCAGTGCACTCAACATCCAGCCGCCCAATCTGGTGGGCATGGTCAATACCCTGGAAAAACGGGAGCTGGTCACCCGCCTGCCCCATCCCCGGGATGGTCGGGCCATGGGCCTGCATCTCACGCCGTCCGGCAAGAAAATGGTGCGCAGCGCCGAGCAGACCGCGACCCGCATCGAGGAGGATGCCACCACCCGCCTGAATGCCGCCGAGCGCAAGACCCTGATGCAGTTGTTGAAAAAAATATACGACTAACAAATATGTCACATCTTTTGCGTTTACCTGGGCGTGAAGGAGATATGCCGGTCGTCATCAGCTATGAAACTTGTAGCAGCCAAAAAACTGCGCTATAGTCTGCGCTCGCGTCGGCAAGCCGCCGGAATCCAGCCCTGATATCCGGCACAGGGAGAATCGCTCCGACGCACAACTCGAGCTTTGAGGAGTGCAGTTCAATGAGTTCCAAGGAAAATGCCGCCATCGGTCAACTGCTGGGCCTGCTGGAGTCGCGCTACGCCATCCGCGTGCTGTGGGCTCTGCGCGACGGTCATGCCCAGACCTTCCGGCTGCTGCAGGACAGCGTGGGCGGCATCACCCCCAACACATTGAACACCCGCATCAAGGAACTGCGCGAAGCCGCCCTGCTCAGCCACGGCAACGAGGGCTACATCCTGACCGGCGCCGGCGCCGACCTGCTCAAGCGGCTGGGCGATCTGCAGGCCTTTGCCAACAAGTGGGCCGCCAGCATGGCCAAAAAAGCCAAATAGCGATCGGGCGCGGGGCTTGCTGGCATAATTTGCGGTTTTCTGGATGTCGCCTTTGCGCATCAGGCGCATCCAGCTATGAATTCAATAGCAACAGCAATCGCATTCCCAAGGACCGCATCATGATCACCACCCCCTCCGGCCTGCAATTCGAGGACACCGTCATTGGCACCGGGGCTGAAGCTGCCCGTGGCCAGTCAGTTACCGTCCACTACACCGGCTGGCTCTACAACCATGGCACCCAGGGCGCCAAGTTCGACTCCAGCAAGGACCGCAACGACCCCTTCGTGTTCTCGCTGGGGGCCGGCATGGTGATCCGCGGCTGGGACGAGGGCGTGGCCGGCATGAAGGTCGGCGGTGCCCGCACCCTGATCATCCCCGCTGATCTGGGCTATGGCGCCCGGGGTGCCGGCGGCGTGATCCCGCCCAACGCCACCCTTAAATTCGACGTCGAGCTGCTCGGTCTTTCCGACTGATTTCCTCCCTCGGAGCCGGGGCTTGGCAGCGCCGGCTCGGCCGTCCTGGCCCCCTCTTGAAATCATGCGGGGCGCCCTCACGTCAGCGTCACCGCATCAAACTCGAACCCCTGGCTAACCCGCATGTCTGACACCAACCCGACACCTTCACAAGATTCCACCCCGGCCGGCTACCAAAGCACCGAAGACATGGCGGCCGCCCAGGCGTCCCATGAAGCCAATGCCCTGAGCAGCACCCAGGCCGAACTGGCCGAACTCAAGGCCAAAAGTGCCGAGCTGGCCGATCAGTACCTGCGCGCCAAGGCCGAGGCCGAGAATGCCCGCCGCCGCGCCGAAGAAGAGATCTCCAAAGCGCGCAAATTTGCCGTGGAAAGTTTTGCCGAAAGCCTGCTGCCCGTGACAGACAGCCTGGAAGCCGGCCTGACCCTCAAGGACGCCACCCCGGAACAGATCCGCGAGGGCGCGCAAGCCACCCTGCGCCAACTGGTCGCGGCGCTGGAACGCAACAAGATCATCGCCATCAACCCGGTCGCCGGCGCCAAATTCGACCCGCACCAGCACCAGGCCATCAGCGTGGTCCCGGCCGAGCAGGAAGCCAACACGGTGGTCAGCGTGCTGCAAAAAGGCTATTCCATCGCCGAGCGCGTGCTGCGCCCGGCCCTGGTCACGGTGACGGCCCCCAAATAAGCCGGACACTTGAAATTATTCAGGTTATCCACACCTTAGAAGCATCTGAATTTCCAAAAATCGCAGGAGTAACTCATGGGAAGAATCATCGGTATCGACCTTGGCACCACCAACAGTTGTGTGTCCATCATGGAAGGCAACACCACCAAGGTGATCGAGAACTCGGAAGGTGCGCGCACCACGCCGTCGATCGTGGCCTACCAGGAGGATGGTGAAGTGCTGGTCGGCGCGAGCGCCAAGCGCCAGGCCGTGACCAACCCGAAGAACACGCTGTACGCCATCAAGCGCCTGATCGGCCGCAAGTTCACCGAGAAGGAAGTGCAAAAGGACATCAACCTGATGCCTTACTCCATCGTGGCCGCCGACAACGGCGACGCCTGGGTGGAAGTGCGCGGCAAGCAGATCTCGGCCCAGCAGGTCAGCGCCGACATCCTGCGCAAGATGAAGAAAACCGCCGAAGACTACCTCGGCGAACCGGTGACCGAGGCCGTGATCACGGTGCCGGCCTACTTCAACGATGCCCAGCGCCAAGCCACCAAGGACGCCGGCCGGATTGCCGGTCTGGACGTCAAGCGCATCATCAACGAGCCCACCGCCGCGGCCCTGGCCTTCGGCCTGGACAAGACGGAAAAGGGCGACCGCAAGATCGCCGTGTACGACCTGGGCGGCGGCACCTTCGACGTGTCCATCATCGAGATCGCCGACGTCGATGGCGAGAAGCAGTTCGAAGTGCTGTCCACCAACGGCGACACCTTCCTCGGCGGCGAGGACTTCGATCAGCGCATCATCGACTTCATCATCAGCGAGTTCAAGAAGGAACAGGGCGTGGACCTGTCCAAGGACGTGCTGGCCCTGCAGCGCCTGAAGGAAGCGGCCGAGAAGGCCAAGATCGAGCTCTCCAGCTCGGCTTCCACCGACATCAACCTGCCCTACATCACGGCCGATGCCAGCGGCCCCAAGCACCTGAGCATCAAGCTCAACCGCGCCAAGCTGGAAAGCCTGGTGGAAGAGCTGATCGAGCGCACCATCGCCCCCTGCCGCACCGCCATCAAGGATGCCGGCGTGAGCGTGGGCGACATCCACGACGTGATCCTGGTCGGCGGCATGACCCGCATGCCCAAGGTGCAGGAGAAGGTCAAGGAGTTCTTCGGCAAGGAGCCGCGCAAGGACGTCAACCCCGATGAAGCCGTCGCCGTGGGCGCCGCCATCCAGGGCCAAGTGCTGTCGGGCGACCGCAAGGACGTGCTGCTGCTGGACGTGACCCCGCTGTCCCTGGGCATCGAAACGCTGGGTGGCGTGATGACCAAGATGATCAACAAGAACACCACCATCCCGACCAAGTTCGCCCAGACCTTCTCGACCGCTGACGACAACCAGCCGGCCGTGACGATCAAGGTGTTCCAGGGCGAGCGCGAGATTGCCGCCGGCAACAAGCTGCTGGGCGAGTTCAACCTGGAAGGCATCCCTCCGTCTGCCCGCGGCACGCCGCAGATCGAGGTGTCGTTCGACATCGACGCCAACGGCATCCTGCACGTGGGTGCCAAGGACAAGGGCACCGGCAAGGAAAACAAGATCACCATCAAGGCCAACTCCGGCTTGAGCGAGGAAGAAATCCAGCAGATGGTGAAAGACGCCGAACTCAACGCGGCCGAGGACAAGAAGAAGCTCGAGCTGGTTCAGTCCCGCAACCAGGGCGACGCCAGCCTGCACAGCGTGAAGAAAAGCCTGACCGAGTACGGCGACAAGCTGGAAGCCGGCGAGAAGGAAAAAATCGAAGCTGCGCTCAAGGACCTCGAAGAAGCGCTCAAGGGCGAAGACAAGGCCGCCATCGACAGCAAGACCGAGGCGCTGATGACCGCCAGCCAGAAGCTGGGCGAGAAGATGTACGCCGACCAGCAGGCGGCCCAGGCGGCCGCGGCCGGTCCGGCCGGCGCTGCAGCCGGCGGCGCGGAAGCTTCCAGCCGCCCGGCCGACGACAATGTCGTGGATGCCGAGGTGAAGGAAGTCAAGAAAGGCTGACCGCGCGGGCTCCGTGCCACCGTGACTCGCCGCGTCGAAACGATCCCCCCGGATCTTCGACGCGGCGTTTTGCATCAATGATCCCCGAGAACCATAATGGCCAAAAGAGACTTTTACGAAATCCTGGGCGTGCCCAAGAATGCCTCCGAGGACGACATCAAGAAGGCTTATCGCAAGCTGGCGATGAAGCACCACCCCGACCGCAACCAGGGTGATAGCTCCAAGGCCGCCGAGGAAAAATTCAAGGAAGCCAAGGAAGCCTACGAGATGCTGTCGGACGCGCAAAAACGCGCGGCCTACGACCAGTATGGCCATGCCGGTGTCGATCCGAACATGCGCGGCGGCCCGGGCGACAATTTTGGCGGCGGTTTTGCCGAAGCCTTCGGCGACATCTTCGGCGACATGTTCGGCCAGCAGCGCGGACGCGGTGCCGGCGGCCGTCAGGTCTATCGCGGCAGCGACCTGAGCTACGCGATGGAAATCACGCTGGAAGAAGCGGCGCACGGCAAGGACGCCCAGATCCGGATTCCGAGCTGGGACAGCTGCGATGTCTGCCGTGGCAGCGGCGCCAAGCCCGGCACCCAGGTCAAGACCTGCACCACCTGCCATGGTTCGGGCTCGGTGCAGATGCGCCAGGGGTTTTTCAGCGTGCAGCAAACCTGTCCGCACTGCCATGGCACGGGCAAGATCATTCCCGAACCGTGCACCAACTGCCATGGCCAGGGCAAGGTCAAACGGCAGAAAACCCTGGAAGTCAAGATTCCGGCCGGTATCGACGGCGGCATGCGCATCCGCAGCGCCGGCAATGGCGAACCGGGCACCAATGGCGGCCCTGCCGGTGATCTCTATATCGAGATCCGGCTCAAAAAGCACGATATCTTCGAGCGCGATGGCGACGACCTGCACTGCGCCGTCCCGATCAGCATCGTCACCGCGGCGCTGGGCGGGGAAATCGATGTGCCCACGCTCGCCGGCAAGGCCGCCATCGATCTGCCCGAAGGCACCCAGACCGGCAAGCAGTTCCGGCTGCGTGGCAAGGGCATCAAGGGCGTGCGTTCGAGCTATCCCGGCGACCTGTACTGCCACATCACGGTGGAGACACCGGTCAAGCTCAGCGAGCACCAGCGCAAGCTGCTGCGCGAGCTGGGCGAATCGCTGAAAAAAGGCGGCGCCAAGCACTCCCCCAGCGAAGACAGCTGGGCGGACCGCCTGCGGAGTTTTTTCAGCTAGCCGCCGAAGAGCTCATGGGCCTGGCCCCGCAAGCCGCAAAGTTTTTCCGGAACTTTGCGGCTTTTTCATGGGGTGCGCGCTAACATGCGGGTTGAACACCTGGGTCGCCATCCATGAGCGTCAACATTAGCTTTCTCGGCGGTGCCGATACCGTCACCGGCTCCAAATACCTGGTGCGGCACGACAAGCGCAGCCTGCTGGTGGATTGCGGCCTGTTCCAGGGCTACAAGCAGTTGCGCCTGCGGAACTGGAGTCCGCTGCCCATGGCGCCGGATCAGCTCGATGCCGTGCTGCTGACCCATGCCCACCTGGACCACAGCGGCTACCTGCCCCTGCTGGCGCGCGAGGGCTTTGCCGGCCCTGTGTACGCCACCCCCGGCACCCGCGACCTGTGCGGCATCCTGCTGCCCGACAGCGGACACATCCAGGAGGAGGACGCCGCCTTTGCCAACCGCCATGGCTTCTCCAGGCACACGCCAGCCCTGCCCCTGTACACCCGCAAGGATGCGCTCGATTGCCTGTCGCTGATCAAGACCATCGATTTCGGCCATGGCTTTGCGCCCCTACCCGGCTGGCGCGCCACCTTTTCCCATGCCGGTCACATCATTGGGGCGGCCAGCCTGTTGTTGGAGGTCGCCGGGCGGCGCATCCTGTTTTCCGGTGACCTGGGGCGCACCGATGACCTGATCATGAAGCCGCCGGACCGGGCCCCGGCTGCCGACACGGTGCTGATCGAGTCCACCTACGGCGACCGCGATCATCCCGATGAAGACGTGCTGGCCGAACTGGCGCCGGCCCTGCACCGGGTCGCCACGCGGGGCGGCGTAGCGGTGGTTCCGGTGTTTGCCGTCGGCCGCGCCCAGGCCCTGCTGCATGCAATTGCCCAACTCAAGCTGCGGGGCGACATTCCCACCTCGCTGCCCGTCTTTCTGGACAGCCCCATGGCCATCCACAGCACCCACTTGGCCGAGCATTACCCGCAGGAGCACCGGCTGGACGGCAAGCAGGTGCGGGCACTGACGCACAGCGCCACCATGATCAACACGCCGGATGAATCCAAGGCCCTCTCGCGACGGCATGGCCCGATGGTGATCCTGGCCGCCAGCGGCATGGCCACCGGCGGGCGGGTGCTGCACCATCTATCGCTGTATGCGGGCGACCACCGCAACATGATCGTCCTCACCGGCTTCCAGGCCCCCGGCACGCGCGGCGCCACGCTGGCCAGTGGCGCGGCCTCGGTTCGCATCCATGGCAAGGACGTGAGCGTCAATGCCGAGGTGGTCCAGTTGCAATCGGCCTCGGCCCACGCGGATGCACGGCAGTTGATGGCCTGGCTGCGGACCCTGCCCGAGAGCCCGTCCCAGGTCTATGTCGTGCACGGCGAGAGAGGGCCGGCCGATGAACTGCGCAAGCGCATCAAGCACGAACTGGGCTGGCGTGCCATGGTGCCCGAGCACGGCTCGACCTGGCCGACCTGAGTTACACCCTGTTACCCGGCCAGCAACCCCTTCTGTGAGAATACAGCGCCATGGCACTCAGACTGTTCCACATCACCGAGTTCGCGGAATCCCGGCTTTTGTCCCCGGCTTCACAACGCGAGGCCAATCACCCTTTCGTGCTGGTGCTGCTGTTCAGCCTTTGGCTGGCCAGCATCTGCAACCTGGCGCTGTGGCAGGCCCTGTCGCGCCTGCCCGATCTGGGTACCGGCGCGGCATGGCGGATCGGCATCGGCCTGACGTTGATGATGACGTGCGCACTCGTCATGCTGCTCAGCCTGTTCAACTGGCGCTGGACCCTCAAGTTCTCGCTCACCCTGCTGCTGCTGCTGGCGGCCTTCAATGTCCACTTCATGCTGACCCAGGGCACCTCCATCAATGCCGATTTGATCCGCCGGATCCTGCACAGCCCGGGCGCCCAGGTGCGCGCCCTGCTCGGTTGGCAGTTCTTCATCATCGCCCTGCTGCTGGGGGTCGTGCCGGTCATCCTGCTCTGGCAAATACCGGTACGACGCACGCTGCTGCTGCCCAATCTGATGCAAAACCTGGCTCTTTTTGCCAGCGCCGGCCTGGCCCTGGCGGGACTCTGGCTGCTGAACCACCAGACGCTGTCCACCCTGCTCAACCACCAGCCACAGTTGCGCCCGTTGTTGAATCCCTTCAACCTGATCCAATCCCTGGTTCATTCGCTGCTGCCGGCCCTGAAGAACTGGGTTTAGCAGCCCCCGCCGCTCTCCCGGATCCTGCCCTTCAGACCGCGTAATTCATCGCCAGCAGGCGTTCGCGCGCTTGCCGGTACTCCCGCCGCAGCTGGGCCACGAAGTCGGCCGTGCTCTGGATCTTGCTGATGGCACCGATGCCCTGGCCCGAGCCCCAGATGTCCTTCCAGGCCTTCTTGGCATCGCCGCCGAAATTCATCTTGCTCGGATCGCTCTCGGGCAGATGTTCCGGGTCGAGCCCCGCCGCCCGGATGCTGGGCGCCAGGTAGTTGCCGTGCACGCCGGTGAAGAGGCTGCTGTAGACGATGTCGTCCGAATTGCACGCCACGATGGCTTGCTTGTAGGCCTCGGCTGCACGCGCCTCGTGCGTGGCGATGAAGGCCGAGCCGATGTAGGCGAAGTCGGCGCCCATGGCCTGCGCCGCCAGCACGGCGCCGCCGGTGGCGATCGAGCCGCTCAGGGCCAGCGGACCGTCGAACCACTGGCGGATTTCCTGCACCAGCGCGAACGGGCTTTTCACGCCGGCATGGCCGCCCGCGCCGGCCGCCACGGCGATCAGGCCGTCGGCGCCCTTCTCGATCGCCTTGTGGGCGAACTTGTTGTTGATGATGTCGTGCAGCACCACGCCGCCGTAGGAATGGGCGGCCTGGTTGATCTCCTCGCGCGCGCCGAGCGAGGTGATGATGACCGGCACCTTGTACTTCACGCACAGCGCCATGTCGTGCTCCAGCCGGTCATTGGACTTGTGCACGATCTGGTTGATGGCAAACGGTGCCGCCGGCTTGTCGGGATGCGCTTTGTTGTGCGCCGCCAGCGCTTCGGTGATCTCGGCCAGCCACTCGTCGAGCTGCGATGCCGGCCGCGCATTGAGCGCCGGCATGGCGCCCAGCACGCCCGCCTTGCACTGGGCAATCACCAGTTGCGGATTGCTGATGATGAACAGCGGCGAACCGATGATGGGCAGCGGCAGGTTCTGCAGGGTCTTGGGCAATTTCGACATCATGACTCCAGGGAATGACTGGCAGGATTTTCAAGAAAAACGGCTGCGGCCCTTGTCAATCGGGCGACAGCCGCTACTTTTCCGATAGTGAATCTCAGAAGGCGTCGAGCGCCAGCGCGGTCACGCTGTCGGACCCTTCGACAATGCTGTCACGAATCCCGGGCGCCTTGCTCAAGCTATGGTCGGCGTAGAAGCGCGCGGTGGTGATCTTGGCCTGCATGAAGGCGGCATCCTCACCCCGGGCCAATTCCACCTGCGCCACCAGCAAGGCACGGGCCAGTTGCCAGCCGGCCATCAGGTTGCCCGCCAGCATCAGGTAGGGCACGCTGCCGGCAAACACGGCGTTGGGGCTGGCCTTGGTCTGGCCGGTCACGAAGTCCACCACATCGACAAAGGCTTCGCGGGCCGCCTTCAGGCGCTTGGCCACGGCCAGGGCATCGGCACTGCCCTGCTGACGCAATTGCGCTTCGGTGGCCTCGATCTGTCTGGCAATCGCCCGGGCGGTCTGGCCGCCATCGCGCGCGGTCTTGCGCCCCACCAGGTCATTGGCCTGGATGGCGGTGGTGCCTTCGTAAATGGTCAGGATCCTGGCGTCGCGGTAGTACTGGGCCGCACCGGTCTCCTCGATGAAGCCCATGCCGCCATGCACCTGCACGCCGAGCGAGGTGACTTCCTGGCTCATCTCGGTGCTGTAGCCCTTGACCAGCGGCACCATGAATTCGTAGAAGGCCTGGTTCTGTTTGCGCACTTCCGGCTCGGGATGGTGGTGCGAGGCATCGTAGGCGGCCGCCGCCACCGAAGCCATGGCGCGGCAACCCTCGGTGCAGGCGCGCATCGTCATCAGCATGCGGCGCACATCGGGGTGGTGGATGATGGGCGCGCTGGTGTTCAGCGAGCCATCGACCGGGCGGCTCTGCACCCGGTCACGGGCGTACTGCACGGCCTTCTGGTAGGCGCGCTCGGCAATCGCAATGCCCTGCATGCCCACCGCAAAGCGGGCGGCGTTCATCATGATGAACATGTACTCCAGGCCGCGGTTTTCCTGCCCGACCAGATAACCCACAGCACCACCCTTGTCACCGAACTGCAGCACCGCGGTCGGGCTGGCCTTGATGCCCAGCTTGTGCTCGATGCTCACGCAGTGCACGTCATTGCGCTGACCCAGCGAGCCATCCTGCTTGACCAGGAACTTCGGCACCACAAACAGGCTGATGCCCTTGATGCCCTCGGGCGCGCCGCTGACGCGCGCCAGCACCAGGTGCACGATGTTCTGCGCCATATCGTGTTCACCGTAGGTGATGAAGATCTTGGTGCCAAAGACCTTGTAAGTGCCATCGGGCTGCGGCTCGGCTTTGGTGCGCACCAGCGCCAGATCACTGCCGGCCTGCGGCTCGGTCAGGTTCATGGTGCCGGTCCACTCGCCGCTGACCAGCTTTTCCAGGTAGGTGGCCTTGAGCGCATCGGAGCCGGCGGTGAGCAGCGCTTCGATCGCGCCGTCGCTCAGCAGCGGGCACAGGGCAAAACTCATGTTGGCGCTGTTGCACATCTCGATGCAGGCCGCGCCAATCGTCTTGGGCAGGCCCTGGCCGCCGAATTCGGCCGGATGCTGCAGCCCCTGCCAGCCGCCTTCGGCAAACTGGCGGAACGCTTCTTTGAAGCCGGGCGTGGTGGTGACGGCGCCGTCTTTCCAGCTCGAAGGGTTCCTGTCCCCATCCCAGTTCAAGGGGCTCAGGACCTGTTCATTGAACTTGGCCGCCTCTTCCAGCACGGCCTGCGCCGTGTCGAAACCGGCTTCCTCAAAGCCGGGCATCTGGGCCACCTGGTCGATGGCGGCCAGGTGCTTGATGTTGAACAGCATGTCCTTGACAGGGGCGGTGTAGCTCATAGGGCGATCTCCATCATGTATGACGCCCTCTCCCCTTGGGAGAGGGGAATAAGACCCGCGTTCAGAGTGCCGCGATCAATTCGGGCACAGCGACGAAGAGGTCGGCCTCCAGGCCGTAATCGGCCACGCTGAAGATCGGCGCTTCGGGGTCCTTGTTGATGGCCACGATCACCTTGCTGTCCTTCATGCCGGCCAGGTGCTGGATGGCGCCGCTGATGCCGCAGGCGATGTAGAGCTGGGGCGCCACGATCTTGCCGGTCTGGCCCACCTGCCAGTCGTTGGGCGCATAGCCGGCGTCCACCGCGGCGCGGCTGGCGCCCAGGGC
>Ga0210129_1000122_pt1 | contig 21435 bp, 18 predicted proteins | sample WestPond_Cattail_2_FD_185582 | JGI IMG/M metagenome (GOLD analysis project Ga0210129, IMG submission 185582) | Wetland microbial communities from the San Francisco Bay, California, USA, that impact long-term carbon sequestration -... | ecosystem: Environmental > Aquatic > Marine > Wetlands ... | reverse complement strand
CGGTGGCGCGCCAAAGTGTGACTGAAGGTGGGTGGTGGGGCTTGCAGGCGCAGGCTCCATTCGCGGTTGCCCGCACCAAGGTGCGACAACCACGGTGTTGATGCCAGCCCTATGGAGCTGCCGCTATCTCAGACCGCGAGCGTGAGTTGGAGAATGTGAGCCACGCCGCCCGCCTTGCGCGCGGTGTCAGCGTGAGAATCTGGATTGGGCAACACAGCGAGGAAGAAGAACATCAGTACCGGGAATTGCGCACCACGCGCAGGACCGTGGCATTGACCTTTCTCATATCCAGCGCATCAAATTCTGCCGCCGGCAGGGCCCGGCTGAACAGGTAGCCCTGGAAGGCCTGGCAGCCATGACGGGCCAGAAACTCCCGCTGCCCCTCGGTTTCCACTCCTTCGGCGATCACCGTCAAACCCAGACTCTGACCCAGTGCGATCACCGTATCCACAATCGCCGCATCGTTGGTGCCGGTCAACACATCGTGCACAAACGAGCGATCAATCTTGAGCTGATCCAGCGGCAGTCTTTTGAGGTAGCTCAGGGAGGAGTAGCCGGTGCCAAAGTCGTCCAGGGAAAAACCGACGCCATGCGTCTTGAGCGCAGCCATCGTGGCGATGGTGTCCTCCACGTCGTTGACCAGCAGACTCTCCGTGATCTCCAGCTTGAGGCGGGTCGGATTGGCACCGGTCTGCGCCACGGTTGACAACACCATGGATACAAAATCCGGCTGGCGTAGCTGCCGGGCACTGACGTTGACCGCCAAGGTCAGGCCGGCTGTTGCTGGACGCGTTGACCAGGACACCAGTTGTTCGCAAGCGGTCTGCAGTGCCCAGTGCCCCAGCGGCAGGATCAATCCCGTTTGCTCGGCCAGGAGAATGAATTCATTCGGCAATACCAGGCCGCGCGCGGGGTGCTGCCATCGCAACAGGGCCTCGGCACCCATCATGCGTCCATCGGCATCCACTTGGGGTTGGTAGTACAAGAGGAATTGATTCCCGGCAAGTGCCTGGCGCAACTCTGTCTCCATCGCAATCGGGGCCGAAAAATCGTTCTGCATGATGTGCAAAGAGGCATAGAGCGCCAGCAGGGCGAAGGCATTGGTGATCCAGGAGCCGGCGGTGCGCACGCCGTCCGGCAGAGCGTAGGGCGTCAGGATGCCCATCTGCGTGCTGGAAAAAACCAGGAAGGCCGCAAAGCACAACAGGGGGATTCCGTGGTACAGCCAGCGGCTCTCGCCGCGCAGCAATACAAAAGAACACACGAGCAGGGCGAGCAGGTAATGATGCGTGGAGCGCGGGACCTGTGCGCTGGGCACATCCAGCACGGCGGCAACGATGCAAATCACCAGGAACAGACTGCCGAGCATCAGCAGGGAAGCACTTCGCGTCTGCGCCCGCTGCGTCAGGACAAGCACCAGCACACCGCACAGCACCATCGCGCCATCCATCGCCACGATGACCCAATCGCCCCGAAAGCCAAAAAAAATGCCCCACACCAAGCCGATCAGCACCATCAAGGAGCCGCCCATCCATAACATCCATTGGACGCGGCGCCGATGGGTACCGCTTTGGATCAGCACGGCTCCTTCAGCCGGTTTGTCTTTACTCATTCGCATCACGTTTGAACCTGATGGGCGCAAAAGAAGTTCATTGCATCATCATGACTGACGCGCTTGCATACGCCCAGTCCGTCGATCAACTCAGGTCCAAGTTGCGTGAAGTATTCCCTTCAAACGAGGACGGAAGGCCTGCGAACGGGGCAACACGATGCCATAGCGTCCCTGCAGCATTGCCGGCTTCAATGAATCCTCCTTGTGGGGCGACTATTGACGAACAGAAGCTTGACAAGCTGCCCGCCTTGCGCGAGGTTGTGGCGTGAAATCTCAGGCGGACAATCGCTCAGGAACGGAGCAGCTTGAACACTTCGCGCGCCGCTGCAACCGTCTGCGCAATGTCGGCCTCGCTGTGCGCGGAACTCACGAAGCCGGCTTCGTACAGTGCCGGGGCGATGTAGACGCCGCGATCGAGCAGGCCGTGGAACAGGGTGTTGAACCTGGGGCTGTCGGTTTTCATGACCGTGGCGTAGTTCTGCGGCAGTTCTGGCAGCAGGAAGAAGCCGAACATGCCGCCTTCGCAGTCGGCGCTGAAAGGCACGCCCTCGGCGGCCGCCGCGGCCTTGAGACCATCCACCAGCGAGCGGGTCTTGCCTGAGAGGGCGTCGAAGAAACCGGGTTTGCGGATCTCGCGCAATGTGGCCAGGCCGCAGGCGGTGGCCACCGGGTTGCCGGACAGCGTGCCGGCCTGGTACACGGGCCCCAGCGGCGCCATCAGTTCCATGATGGCGCGCGGCCCGCCAAAAGCCGCCAGCGGCATGCCGCCGCCGATGACCTTGCCCAGCACGGTCAGGTCGGGTTTGAAGCTGGGAATGGCCTTGGCGTAAAGGCTTTGTGCGCTGCCCAGTGCGACGCGAAAGCCGGTCATCACCTCGTCAAACACCAGCAGGGCGCCGTGCTGGCTGCAGAGTTCGCGGCAACGCTTCATGAAGGGCACCGAGGCGCGCACGAAGTTCATGTTGCCGGCAATCGGCTCGATCATCAGGCAGGCCACTTCCTTGCCATGCAGGGCAAAGGCATCTTCGAGCTGCTGCACGTTGTTGTATTCGAGCACCAGCGTGTGCTGCACCACCTCGGGCGGCACGCCGGCGCTGGTCGGGTTGCCGAAGGTGGCCAGGCCCGACCCGGCCTTGACCAGCAACGCGTCGGCGTGGCCGTGGTAGCAGCCTTCGAACTTGATGATCTTGCTGCGGCCGGTGGCGCCGCGCGCCAGGCGGATGGCGCTCATGCCGGCTTCGGTGCCGGAGCTCACCAGGCGCACCATGTCCATGGACGGCACGAGGCTCAGGATCTCCTCGGCCAACTCAATCTCGCGTTCGGTTGGGGCGCCGAACGAAAAACCTTCAAGCACCGCTTTCTGCACGGCCTGCACCACGGCCGGGTGGCCGTGGCCCAGGATCATCGGACCCCAGGAGCCGATATAGTCAATAAAACGCTGCTCGTTGGCGTCCCAGAAATAAGCACCTTGGGCGCGCTGGACGAAGCGCGGCGTGCCGCCAACGGCGCGGAAAGCGCGCACGGGGGAATTCACCCCGCCGGGGATGACCCGTTTGGCGCGTTCGAACAGGGTGTCATTGTGATCAGTGCTGTGTGTCATGGGGTGGAAATTCAAAGCTGGAGGCCGATCCTCCGGCGGGATCGTCAGAGGCGTCGGCTTCATCGGTGTCAGGTTGGGCCCAGAACAGGCGGTCGGGCACGACATGGCCCATGCCCGGGCGAAAGCCGCTGTCCAGGCAGCGATCCAGATAGTTCAGGCCTTCGCTGAAGGCTTCGGTCAGGTCGCAGCCACTGGCAAGCAGGGCGGCAAATGTGGCTGACAGCGTGTCACCGGCCCCCGAGAAAACCGCCTCAAAACGTTCGAATTTTGCGCTGGCCAATACCGCCTGGGGAGAAGACAGCACGTTGTCAATGAATTGGTCGGCCGCGGGTATGCCCGTGACCAAGGTATAGGGAACGCCGAATTCCCCGGCGGCACGGGCAATGTCCCGGGCTGTGGGGCTGCGGTCCGAATTCCAGTCTGGCAGCAGCCAGCGCCACAGGGTGCTGTGGTTTCCAGCCAACACTGTGGTTTGCGGTAAAACCAGCTCCCGGAAGGCGTCCAGATACAGGTCGATCTGGACTTCACTCCACCATGAGAGATTGGGCATGTAGGCGATCAGCGGGATGTCGGGATAGTCCGACGCGATCTCGGCGATCGTGCTGAGGTTCTCGGGCGTGCCAGCAAAGCCGACCTTGATCACCTGCACGGCCAAGTCTTCAAGCAGGGTGCGGGCCTGCTCGGAAACGACCTCTTCCTCGAAGGGAAAGTGGTCAAAAATCTCGGCGGTGTCGCGGGCGTAGGTGCCGGTCATCACCGGCAGCGCGTGGGCGCCCACAGAGGCAATCGAGGTCACGTCGCAAGACAGGCCACCTGCGCCGCTCGGGTCGTTGGCGTTGAACGCCAGCACACACGGAGGTTGGGATGAATCCTGTTCGTCGTCAGCTTGAGGTGGGGTTTGCATGGGCTGGCCTGTTGCTGTCATCAGGCAGAATATCGCATGTCCTGGTGCCAGCGGTCCTTAAAAGGGCGCACCAACTTTGTACAATGTTGCATTCTATTCGAAGGTCCCGTAAGCTGTGAGCGATAACAAAACTTGGATGTGTCTGATTTGTGGCTGGATCTACGATGAGGCGGCCGGCGATCCCGAGCATGGCATACCACCGGGAACCGTATGGGCTGATGTGCCCATGAACTGGACCTGCCCCGAATGCGGTGCCCGCAAGGAAGATTTCGAGATGGTCCAGATCTGAAACCGCTGCATGGAAATGAATTTCTGTCATTCACCGCGTCAAGCCTTAATCAGGAGTAGCGTTCCGTGAGCACGCAAGAATCGCCCCTCAAGGTCCTCGTGATCGATGACAGCAACACCATCCGGCGCAGCGCCGAGATATTTCTCAAGCAGGGGGGGCACGAAGTCATGCTGGCGGAAGACGGTTTCGATGCGCTGGCCAAGGTCAACGACTACCAGCCGAACCTGATCTTCTGCGACATCCTGATGCCGCGGCTTGATGGCTACCAGACCTGTGCCATCATCAAGCGCAATGCCAAATTCGCCAATGTCCCCGTGGTCATGCTTTCTTCCAAGGACGGGGTGTTCGACAAGGCGCGCGGTCGAATGGTCGGGGCGCAGGACTACCTGACAAAACCGTTTACCAAAGACCAGCTGTTGCAGGCGGTGCAGCAGTTCGGGATAGTCTCGCAAGGAGTAGATTGATGCCAGTACGTAAAGTCTTAATTGTTGACGATTCCAAAACGGAATTGATGTATCTCACGGATTTGCTTCAGAAGCAGGGAATGACCGTCAGGACCGCAGAAGGAGCAGATGAAGCCTTTCGACGTTTGGCCGAGGACAAGCCGGACCTGATCCTCATGGACGTGGTCATGCCCGGGCAAAACGGTTTCCAGCTCACGCGCGCCATCAATCGCACGCCCGAATATACGGAGATCCCGATCATTATCTGTACCAGCAAGAATCTGGAGACCGACCGGGTCTGGGGTATGCGCCAGGGCGCGCGCGACTATGTCACCAAGCCGGTTGATTCGGATGAATTGATGGGCAAAATTAAGGCGTTGGGCTGATCCGCACACATGGCCAATCGCGAAGCTCTCAGGGATCTGCAGGCACGACTCGCTAGCCGCTTGCAAACGGCCAAGGCCGAAGGTCTTTCCATTTCGTGGCTGGCCGTTCAGGCGGGTGGCGCAAATTATTTGTTGCCCCTGGCTCAGTCGGGAGAGATTTTTCCGCTGGCGAATGTGCAGGTGGTGCCTTATTCGCAGCCGTGGTTTCTGGGGGTGGTCAATTTGCGCGGGGGCCTTTACGGCGTCGTTGATCTGGCGGCCTTCATCGACGGCGGCATTGCGCCCGTGCGTTCTGAGCAGTATTTGGCGGAAGCCAGCGTCATCACGCTGAATGCCGCGCTGGAGATCAACTGCGCCCTGCTGGTGGGAGCTCTGACGGGTTTGCGCCATGTGGAAGCTTTTTCGGGCTCCGAGCCGCCGCCGGAAGGAGCGCCCACCTATTTTGGCAATCGATATGTGGATGCCGATGGCAACCGTTGGCAGGAAATCAACCTTCAATTATTGTCCCAGCTGCCCCAATTTTTGAGCATCAGTGCATAAGTCATAACGTAAGGTCCCATCATGTCCGTCGTCGATAAACTGAACAATCTTTTTTCAAAAAAGACGCCCGATTCCGAGCAAAGTGTCGGCCTGAGTCTCGCCATGCCGGATGAGCCTCGCCCGGGTATGCACGCCCCCCGGCAGGCGGGGGCTGAAAAGCTCGGGGCGGACCTGATGGCGCAAGCCGCTCTCGATCAGCCGGCGGGACAGGGCGATCTCCTCTACATTCCGCTGCTGGGCCGGCAGACGGTGGGGCAGCACCAGCGCACACTGGCGCTATTGCTGGGGCTGGCGTTGCTGGCCCTGGCTTTGGTGGCCTATATGGGGCTGAACGCGGCGGACAAGGTGGCCCAGCAGGTGAGCGCAACGGGTCAGTCCCTGATGCAGTCCCAGCGTCTGGCCAAGTCGGTCTCCCAGGCTCTGGTGGGTGTTCCCCAGGCCTTCCCCGAAGTGAAGGAGAGCGCGGGTTATCTGGTCAAGACCCTGCGCGGCCTCAAGTCTGGCGACGACGATTTGCGGCTGGAGCCGCTTGATGAAACGCTTCAGCCCGAACTGGACAAGGTTCTGCCCTTGATGCAGCGTGCCGAAAAGAATGCCGGTGTGATCATGGCGCAGCAAAAAATCCTGACGCAGGTCGGGGCGGCTTTGCGCCTGATCAACCGTCAGTCGTCGGATTTGCTGGAGATCGCTGAAACAATTTCTTCGCTGAAATTGCAGCAAAACGCGACCGCGACCGAAATCTCCGCGGCAGGCCAGTTGGTCATGTTGACCCAGCGAATTGGCAAGTCCTCCAATGAGTTCCTGACAGCCGAGGGGGTGAGTCCCGAGGCCGTGTTCCTGCTGGGCAAGGACCTTAATTCCTTCAAGGAAATCGCCCAGGGTCTGCTCGATGGCAGCCCCGAGTTGCGACTGGGGTCATCCAAGGATCCGCAAACGCGCGAACAAATCGGCGCCCTGATCAAGCTGTACGAGGAAACGCGGGCCCAAGCGGGCGCCATTCTTGGCAACCTGCAGGGGCTGGTGTCGGCTCGTGAAGCGCAGTTCAGCATCATTGCGGACAGCGAACCGATCCGGCGCGATCTGGAGAGTTTGCAGGCACAACTGGCCGCCAACACGGGTCTGGGACCGACGTCGTTGCTGTCCCTGGCGGCGGCGGCCCTTTTTGCCCTGGTGTGCGCGGCCGGTCTGGCCAATGTGCAGTTGCAGGACAGCCGCAAGCGCCAGGTGGTTGCCGAGGCCCAGCGTGTGGAAGCCGAGCGCCAGGAGCTGGAGGCCAAGCGCGTGAACGACGCCAATCAGGCCGCCATTTTGCGATTGATGAACGAGTTGCAGACAGTGGCTGAAGGCGACCTGACTCAGGAAGCCACGGTGACCGAGGACATCACGGGTGCCATCGCCGATTCGGTGAACTACACGGTGGAAGAGTTGCGCTTGCTGGTGGGCAGCGTGCAGAACACGGTCACCCGGGTGGCGCAGACGACGGCGGAAGTGGATCAGACCTCGACCGAACTGCTGGCGGCTTCGAACGAACAGCTGCATGAGATTCGTGAAACGGGCCGTTCGGTCGTGGACATGTCAACCCGGATCAACGAGGTGTCGCACCAGGCCCAGGAATCGGCCCTGGTGGCGCGCCAGTCGCTGCAGGCCGCGGAATCCGGCCTCAAGGCGGTGCAGGATGCCATCGGCGGTATGAACTCGATTCGGGACCAGATTCAGGACACGTCCAAGCGGATCAAACGGCTGGGTGAATCCTCGCAGGAAATTGGTGAGATCACGGAACTGATCTCGGACATTACCGAGCAGACCAACGTACTGGCCCTCAATGCGGCCATTCAGGCGGCTTCGGCGGGTGAGGCCGGTCGCGGCTTCTCGGTGGTGGCCGAGGAGGTGCAGCGACTGGCCGAACGTTCCGCCGATGCCACGCGCCAGATTTCGGCGCTGGTGAAGGCGATTCAGACCGATACCCAGGATGCGGTGGCCGCCATGGAACGCTCCACCCAGGGTGTGGTGGAAGGAGCCAAGCTGTCTGACAATGCCGGTAACGCCCTGACGGAAATTGACCAGGTGTCACGCCGGCTGGCCGAACTGATTGAACAGATTTCCGACGCCACTTCCAAGGAGGCCGCCATGGCCACCGTGGTGGCGGACAACATCCAGCACATCTTTGCGGTGACCGAGCAAACCGGTGAGGGTACGCGTGCAACCGCGTCTCAGGTTCGCGAGCTGTCACGAATGGCCGAAGAGTTGCGCCAGTCAGTGTCGCGATTCAAGATTGCCTGACCCGGTGGATCGCTAACCGTTACCCGCAGGAACGAACGAAGCCATGCAATCCAACGCAGCCACTAGCGGCGACAATGAACTGGTGGTCGACGACCTCGGGCCGTTGGCTTGGGTGCTTGACGAGCTCCGCAAATCGCTGGATGGCGCGACCAAGGCGATCCGTCGTTTTGTCCGCGATGCCGAATTGGCGCGCGGTTCCGATCTTGAGTCGCTCGACGCCAGCCAGTTGCGCATCGCGCGCCAGCAACTGCACCAGGCGGTGGGCGCCCTGGAGATGGTCGGCTTGGGCGCGCCGGCCAAGGTTTTGCGCGCCATGGAAGCGCTGGCTCAAAAATTTGTCCAGCATCCGGAGTTTTGCAGCGAAGATGCCGCCGCCAAAGTCGAGCGTGCCAGCTTTGCACTGTCGGAATTCCTTGAAGGGGTGTTGCGTGGCAAATCGGCCTCTTCCGTCGCGCTGTTCCCCCAGTACCGTGACGTACTGGAACTGGTGGGCGAGGAGCGCGTCCATCCCGCCGATCTGTGGTCCATTGAATGGCGTTGGGTTGACATGGCCCTGCCGACCCCGGTCGAGGCGGTCGCCTATGACCCCTCGGTGCGCGCCGCGATGGACTCGGCCGTGCTCAAGATGGTCAAAACCGGCAGCGTGTCATCTGCTCGTGCGCTGCGAGACATCAGCCTGGGCCTGTCGGCCGCCCAGAAGACACTGGAACCCCGGGTTTTCTGGAAGATTGGCGCGGCCTTCTTTGAGGCGATCGCCCTCAAGCTGTGCCCGACCGATGCTTACGTCAAGAAGGCGGCTTCCCGGGTACTGATGCAATACAGTTCACTGGCGCGTGGCAGCCAGGACGTGTCCGATCGACTGGCCCAGGATATGCTGTTTTTCTGTGCCCAGGCTGTTCCGGCCAGCGAAGCCGATGGCCCCGTGCTGTCGGCCATCCGGCAGGCCTATGGTCTGAGCCAGTCCCGCCCCGTGGATTACGAAACCATGCAGTTCGGACGCTTTGATCCGGCCTTGCTGGTCCAAGTGCGCAAGCGCATTGCGACCGCCACTGAAACCTGGTCGGCCCTGGCCGGCGGAGATATCAACCGGCTCAAAGTCGTGTCCGACCAGTTCAACCTGGTCAGCGAGTCCATGCTGAAGCTGCATCCCGAGAACAGTGAGCTGTCCCGTGCGCTTCTGAAGGCAGTTGAAGTCACGGTGCGCTCGGGGGAGCCGCCCACCACCCCGGTCGCCATGGAAGTGGCGACGGCCATCCTGTACCTCGATGCGGCCTACGAGGACATGGACCCGACCGAGTCGCAGATGGCCGAGCGTAGCCTGAGGCTGGCGCGCCGGCTGGATCATGTCATTGCCGGCGGGCAGCCCGAGTCCCTGGAAGGGTGGATGGAAGAGCTGTATCGCCGGGTCAGCGACCGCCAGACCATGGGCAGCGTCGTTGAGGAACTGCGCACCGCACTGACCGAGATCGAGAAGTCACTGGATCAGTTTTTCAGAAATCCGAAAGACAAGGTGCCGCTGCATGAAGTGCCGAGCCAGTTGGCGCAAATGCGTGGCGTGTTCTCGGTGCTTGGCCTGGACCAGGCTTCGCTGGCCACACTGCGCATGCGGGACAGCGTCGAGAAGTTCCTGGTGGACGACGTCGATGAATCGACCGCACGTTCCGGCATCTTTGAAAAACTGGGCAACAGCCTGGGGGCACTGGGCTTCCTGATCGACATGCTCAGCTACCAGCGTGCGCTGGCCAAGAAGCTGTTTGTCTACGATGAGGCCTTGGGTGAGTTCAAACCCCTGATGGGGCGTGACAAGCAGGTGCAGGCCGTGCCTGCTCCGCAACCGGTCCAACCGCCCGTGTCGGCCAAGCCCGTCGTGCCGCCGCCGGCCAAGCCCGTATCGGCGCCGGCAGCCAAAGCGCCAGTGGAGATCGCCGAGGACGATGGCGCAGAACTGCGCGACATCTTCCTTGAAGAAGCGCGTGAAGTGATCCGCAACGGTTCGGACGCTTTGCGCGAACTGGCGGCGGATCCGGCCGACCTGGGACAGCAAACAACCCTGCGTCGGGCCTTCCATACCCTCAAGGGCAGCTCCCGGATGGTCGGCTTCAACGAATTTGGCGAGGCTGCCTGGGCCCTGGAGCAGTTGCTCAACAGTTGGCTGGCCGAACAGAAGCCCGCCGGTGAAGGGCTGCTTGCCCTGGCCGGAAATGCGATGCATGGGTTTGACCGCTGGGTGGAGGATATTTCCGCCGGAACAGATGCGGTGTGGAGTGCCGCGCCTTTCCGGCAAGCCGCCGACGCCCTGCGCCTTGAGAGCAAGGTCATTGCGCTGGAGCTTCCCGTTGCGCCCACTGCGCCCGGGCTTGAACTGTCAGTGCCGGATGAAGTGCCAGCCATGGCCGGCATGGAGCTTGAGCCCCAGCCTGATTTCGAATCCACCCAGATGTTTGACTTCGATGCCACCCAGTTGGTGCCGGAAGACCGGGATCGCCGGCACAGCCGGCCTGGGCAGGATCGCCGTCGCGGCAGCGAGGCCGGCGCCGCCTTGGCAGCCAATACCCTGTCGCTGGGGGATATGGGAGATATCGATTTCAGCAGCCTGGCCAGCGTGTCCCAGACGGCACCTGCTGCCCCGGTGGCTCCGGATGATGAAACCAAGGCTCCGACGGAGTGGGGAAATCTGCTCCAACCGGATTGGGGTGCTGACACCGTGGCGGGATTGCCCGGTGAGCTTGATGCCGCCGCCGAGTCACCGGCAGCAGCAGAACTACCCTCCATGGACTGGACTGAACTGATGCCCGCGCATGAGCCGGAGCAGGCCAAGCCGGTTGCGCATCCCGAATCGGCTGAATTGCCGGACTCCGTCGATGAGCAGGTCAAGGTCATCGGCTCGCTGCGTATTGGCATTCCGCTGTACAACGTCTATTTGAACGAAGCTGATGAGTGGTCGCGCCGGCTGCTCACCGAACTCAACGAATGGGCCCTGGAGTTGCATCGTCCCATTACCGACAGCAGCATCGCCCTGGCGCACTCCCTGGCTGGCAGTTCGGGAACGGTCGGCTTCATGGCGCTGTCGGAGATCGCACGGGCGCTGGAGCATGCCTTGCAGCATGTGCAATTGCATGGGCAGGGCTTGCCTGAACATGCCCAGGTCTTTGTGGCCGCCGCTGAAAATGTCCGGCATTTGCTGCACCAGTTTGCGGCCGGGTTCCTGAAAGAACCGGAACCGGGGCTGCTCGAAGCCCTTGCGGACATACTGTCCATGGAGTTTCTGTCCATGGATGTCTTGCCGGAGTTGGAAGAGCCCGAACCAGTCCCTGGCTTGCCATCACAGGACGGGGACACGTCAGATCTGCTGGGCGATATGTCGTTTGATTTCGTGACGGCTGCGCCGGTAGTCGCGCCTGTAGCGGTGCCCGTGCCCGCAGCCACGCCCGTGGTCACCCCCGCAGCACCCGTGGCAGCCGCGCCGGTCGGTCTGCATATGGGTGCGGCCCAGATCGTGGTCGAAGACCGTGATGACGACATCGATGCCGTCGATAACATCGATGCCGATCTGTTCCCGATTTTCGAGGAAGAAGCGGCCGAATTGTTGCCTCAACTCGGTGCGGCGTTGCGGCAGTGGTCGGCACGTCCTGACAATATGGGTGCCCGCCTCGATGTGTTGCGTGCGCTCCACACGCTCAAGGGCAGTGCCCGCCTGGCTGGAGCCATGCGCCTGGGTGAAATGTCCCACCGGATGGAGTCCGTCATCGAACAGATGGGGACGGAGTTCGTGCAGGCATCCCAACTCGAGCCGATGTTGACCCGGTTCGACCGCCTCCAGCAAAGTTTTGATGACCTGTGCGCTGGCACCGACCAGGGCGCAGAAGCCGTTGCACCAATTCCGCTGGCAACGGTACCGACAGCCCCCCAAACGGCTCCGGTAACCGGTCAGCGTGTCGCCCCCGTGTCCCTGGTCAAGGCCCCGCCTCAGCCGCTCCAGGCGGCAGCCCCGCGACAGGTGGCTGGCTCGCGACAGGCGTCTGGCCAGTCGGTGCGCGTTCGCTCGCAGTTGCTGGATCGTCTGGTCAACCAGGCGGGTGAGGTGATGATTACGCGCTCGCGGCTGGATGCCAGACTGGGGCAGTTGAATGGTTCATTGAATGAACTGACCAGCAACCTGGATCGCTTGCGCGATCACCTGCGGGACGTCGAACTGCAGGCCGAATCCCAGATGCAGTCGCGGCTGGCCCAGGCCAAGGATTCGGCTCAGGGATTTGACCCCCTGGAGTTTGACCGCTTCACCCGAGTCCAGGAACTTACGCGGATGATGGCCGAATCGGTCAACGACGTGGCTACCGTGCAGCGCACTTTGAAAAGCGCCATCGATGGTACCGAGGACGACCTGATCGCCCAGGGGCGGCAGGCCCGGGAGTTGCAGCGGGATCTGCTGCGCACACGCATGATGGAGTTCGAGGGCATCTCCGAGCGCCTCTATGGCGTTGTGCGACAGGCATCCAAAGATACCGGCAAGCAGGTCAAACTGGACATCACCGGCGGCACGCTCGAGATCGACCGCGGCGTACTGGACCGCATGGCCCCGGCTTTTGAACACATGCTGCGCAATGCCGTGGCGCATGGCATCGAGGACCCGAAGGCCCGCGAGGCCGCCGGCAAGCCGGCCGCCGGAACGATCACGATCGGCCTGAATCAGGAAGGCAACGATGTTTCGGTGACCTTCAGTGATGACGGCGCAGGCCTGGACCTCCAACGGATTCGCGAGAAGGCGCTGACCAGTGGTCTGGTGCATTCGGGTGCCGTGCTGTCGGATGCCGATGCGGCCAATCTCATTTTCATGCCGGGCTTTTCCACCGCTTCCAGCGTCACCGAACTGTCAGGGCGCGGCATCGGCATGGATGTGGTGCGTTCGGAAGTCAATGCACTCGGTGGCCGGATCGAAACCTCGACCGAGCTCGGCCAGGGAACGAGCTTCAAACTGGTCCTTCCCCTGACGACTGCCGTGACGCAGGTGATCATGCTGCGCATGGGCAACCTGACGATTGGCGTGCCTGCCAATCTGGTGGAGATCGTCAGGCGCTCCACCGTGCCCGAGCTGGAGCACGCTTACCAGAGCGGCAGCCTGGAGTATGCGGGCGAGCCCCTTCCTTTCTACTGGGCGGGGGCCTTGTTGCAGGCGTCCTCGCGCAGCCAGGAACACGTTGGCAAGACGCGGCCGGTGGTGATTTTCCGCAGTGCGGGCCAGCGGCTGGCCACGCACGTGGATGAGGTGCTGGGCAACCAGGAGGTGGTGGTCAAGAACCTGGGGCCGCAGCTCTCCAGACTGCCGGGGCTGGCTGGCATGTCCGTGTTGGCTTCTGGCGCGGTGGTATTGATTTACAACCCCGTGGCCCTGGCGACGGTGTACGGCGAGATGGCGCGTGAATTGCAGTTGGCTGCCCATGCAGCGAAGGCGGCCGGTGAGGCAGCCCCGCTGGCTACAGGCGAGGCGCAATCCCTTCTGGCGAGCAGCAACGAACTGCCGCTGGTGCTGGTGGTGGACGACTCCATTACCGTGCGCCGCGTGACGCAGCGTTTGCTCAAACGCGAAGGCTACCGGGTCGCGCTGGCGGCCGATGGCCTGCAGGCGCTGGAGCGGCTGCAGGAGGAACGCCCGGCGGTCGTGCTGTCGGATATCGAGATGCCGCGCATGGACGGGTTTGACCTGGCGCGCAATATCCGCGCGGATGCCAAGCTGCGGGATTTGCCGATCATCATGATCACCTCACGCATTGCGGAGAAACATCGCGAACACGCGCGCGAACTCGGGGTCAACGACTACCTGGGCAAGCCCTATTCGGAAGACGAACTGCTGGCTCGGGTCCGGCACTACTGCAGTCTTGCGGTCGCAGCCTGATTTTGGCGCTTGTCCGTAGGGGGTGGACATGTTTTTGCATGTTCGCCGCTAAAATCGACATATGTCCGATGATTCTGCACCCATCAACCTGACGAATCATTTCCTGATCGCGATGCCTGGACTGGCGGATGAGGCTTTCGCCCAAAGCGTTGTCTACCTGTGCGAACACAGCGAGCGGGGTGCGCTCGGACTGGTGATCAACAAGCCCAGCGATATCAAGCTGCAGAACCTGTTCGACAAGGTCGAACTGCCCCTGGGGCGCACTGATTTGAAGGACGATCCGGTGTTCCAGGGCGGGCCGGTCCAGACCGAACGCGGCTTTGTACTGCATGAAGCCATGCTTCCCGCCCAGACCCCACCTTCCGAGTCGGTGTATGCCTCCTCCATGGTCATACCGGGCGGCCTGGAAATGACGACTTCCCGTGACGTGCTGGAGGCCCTGTCCACCGGTGCCGGGCCGAGCCGGGTGCTGGTTTCGCTGGGCTACTCGGCTTGGGGCGAGGGGCAACTGGAGTCTGAAATCAGCGAGAACAGCTGGCTGACCGTCAATGCCGACCGGGCGGTTATTTTTGATACGCCGGTGGAGCAGCGCTACAGCAAGGCGCTTGCCCTGCTCGGCCTGCAGGTCTGGATGCTGTCACCTGAAGCGGGGCATGCATGAACACGGCGACCGTGCCCAACCAGCCGGTCGTTTCCGCCGCGTTGCAGACTTTTTTGGCTTTGGACTTTGGTCTCAAGAGAACCGGCGTGGCCGTCGGCAACCGCCTGCTGCGAACGGCACAACCGCAGCCGACGATCCAGGCCGAGGGCGACGTCCGTTTCGCCCGGATCGCCGAGCGCCTGCGCGAGTGGCAGCCCGATGCGCTGGTGGTGGGGGTCCCCTTCCATCCCGATGGCGCCGAGCATGAGAATACGCTGCGGGCCAGACGGTTCGCCCGCCAACTGCGCGGCCGTTTCGGCCTGCCTGTTTTTGAGGTCGACGAGCGTTACAGCACCACCGAGGCCCTGGCCGAGGGTGCGCGGGACGCCGATGCCGGCGCTGCCTGCATCATTCTGGAGCAGTTTTTGAGGACATTGGCATGAGTACATTGAGCGACGCCGGGCCGTCCCAAGGCGCGAACGCCCCCTCGGGGGGCAGTGCAGTACGAGCGGCATCGGCTTCCGCCGATGCCGGGGCAGCGGCAAACGTGGGGGGGCTATTGTTGGATGCAGAAGCGCTGTACCGCGATCTGTTGCGCGGCGTGAAAGGGCTGTGCGATCCCCAAACCCGTTTGGTGGGGGTGACTTCGGGCGGGGCCTGGCTGGCCGAGCGGCTGCAACGCGACCTGGGTCTGGACGGCGAACACGGCAGCATTTCTTCGGCCATGCACCGCGATGATTTTTCGCGTCGGGGGCTGGCGGCGGGCGGGCAAACCCTGCTGCCCTTTGACGTGAACGAGGCGCAGATCATTATCCTGGATGACGTGCTCTACACCGGCCGCACCATTCGCGCGGTGATCAATGAACTGTTCGACTATGGCCGCCCTGCCAGCATCCGGCTGGCGGTGCTGGTGGACCGGGGCGGCCGGGAGTTGCCCATCCAGCCGAATTTTGCCGCGGCGCGGGTGACCTTGCCACCCACCCAGTCCCTGGCCCTGGCGCGTGACGAACACGGGCACTTCAGTTTCAAGGTGGAGACGGCCTGACGTGGATTACTTTTTGCACCAGGCACTGAACCTGACAAACGCGGACTGACGCACGGAAGGCCCATCCAAGATGCTTTACAAACGCAACCCTCAACTCAACAAGAACGGTGAGCTGATTCACCTGCTCTCCACCGAAGGCCTGCCCAAAGAGATCCTCACGCACATCCTGGACACGGCGGCCAATTTCGTCAGCGTCAGCGACCGCGAGGTCAAGAAGGTTCCCCTGCTGCGCGGCAAGAGCGTCTTCAACCTGTTCTTCGAAAATTCCACCCGGACCCGCACCACCTTCGAAATTGCGGCTACCCGCCTGAGTGCGGACGTGATCAATCTGGACATCGCCCGCTCCTCGGCCGCCAAGGGCGAGTCCCTGCTCGATACCATCGCCAACCTCAGCGCCATGGCGGCCGACCTCTTTGTAGTGCGCCACAGCGAGTCGGGGGCGCCCTACCTCATTGCCCAGCATGTGGCGCCGCATGTGCACGTCATCAATGCGGGCGATGGCCGGCATGCGCATCCGACGCAAGGCCTGCTGGACATGTACACCATCCGGCACTACAAGAAGGACTTCTCCAACCTCACCGTGGCCATCGTGGGTGACGTGCTGCACTCGCGCGTGGCGCGATCCGACATCCACGCCCTCACGACGCTCGGTTGCGCCGAGGTGCGCGTGGTCGGCCCCAAGACCCTGGTGCCGGCCGACATGGCGCCGATGGGCGTGCGCGTCTGCCACACGCTGGAAGAAGGCATCCGCGGCTGCGACGTCATCATCATGCTGCGCCTGCAGAATGAACGCATGAGCGGCGCGCTGCTGCCCTCCAGCCAGGAGTTCTTCAAGAGCTTTGGCCTGACGCCGGAAAAACTGCAACTGGCCAAGCCCGATGCCATCGTGATGCATCCGGGGCCGATCAACCGGGGCGTCGAGATCGACTCGGCCGTGGTGGATGGCAAACAAAGCGTGATCCTGCCGCAGGTGACCTTCGGCATCGCAGTGCGCATGGCGGTGATGAGCATCGTCGCCGGCAACGAAGCTTGATCAATTGACGGGCACCACATGAAATTACTGATCAAAGGCGGCCGGGTGATCGACCCGACCAGCAATCTGGATGAAATCGCCGATGTGACCATTGCCGCCGGCCGCATCATCGCCATCGGCAAGGTGCCGGCCGATTTCGCGCCGAACCGCACGGTCGATGCCGCGGGTTGCATCGTCGCCCCCGGACTGATGGACCTGGCAGTGCGCCTGCGCGAACCGGGTCACGAGCATGAAGGCATGCTGGAGTCCGAAATGGCGGCCGCGGTGGCCGGTGGTGTCACCAGCGTGGTTTGCCCCCCGGATACCGATCCGGTGCTGGAAGAACCCGGCCTGGTGGAGATGCTCAAGTCCCGGGCCGAGAAGCTGCACCAGGCACGCGTCTTCCCGCTGGGCGCGCTGACACGCGATCTCAAGGGGGAAGTCCTCACCGAGATGGTGGAACTCACCGAGGCGGGCTGCGTGGGGTTCAGCCAGGCCGACGTACCGCTGGCCAATACCCAGGTGATGCGGCGCGCGCTGCAGTATGCGAGCACCTTCAACTACCCTGTGTGGTTGCGGCCCCAGGAGTTTTACCTGGGCCAAGGCGTCGCGGCCAGCGGTGCGTTGGCCACGCGCCTGGGGCTGAGCGGCATCCCGGTGGCAGCCGAAACCATTGCCCTGCACATTATTTTCGAACTGATGCGTGGCACCGGCGCCCGCGTTCATCTGTGCCGCATCAGCAGCGCGGCCGGCGTGGCGCTGGTGCGCCAGGCCAAGGATGAAGGGCTGAACCTGAGCTGTGACGTCAGCATCAACTCGCTGCATTTGACCGACACCGACATCGGCTATTTCGACAGCCGCATGCGCCTGAACCCGCCGCTGCGCCAGCAGCGCGACCGCGATGCCCTGCGCAAGGGGCTGGCCGATGGCACGATCGATGCGCTGGTGTCGGACCACACGCCGGTGGATGAAGACGCCAAGGCCCTGCCGTTTGCCGAGAGCGAACCCGGTGCCACCGGGGTGGAACTGCTGTTGAGCCTGGCCCTGAAGTGGGGGCAGGAAAGCGGAGTCGGGCTGACACGCGCCCTGGCCGTGCTGACCAGCGAGCCGGCACGCGTGCTGGGCAATTCACTCGGTACCCTGCAGGCCAGTGCCGGCCAGCTCGTGGTGGGCGGTGTGGCCGATGTGTGCGTGTTCGATCCGATGGCGCAATGGGTGGTCCAGTCCGAGGCCTTGCGCAGCCAGGGCAAACACACGCCCTTCACCGGCTATGAACTGCCGGGGCGGGTGCGCTGCACCATCGTGGGTGGGCAGATTGCGTTCCAGGGCTGAGCCAGCGGGTTCCAAATGGCGCGCCGTGTGGCGCTTGTGGCGCACCCTGGTGCACCTGTTGGCTGGCCTGCTGACCATCTTCCTCGTGTTTCCGAGGTTGTCGCCGCAGCAAAGGCAAATCCGGGTCCAGGTCTGGTCGCTTGAGATGCTGGCGCGGCTGGGTATCCGGCTGGTCGTTCAAGGGCACCCGGCGCCGCAGGGGCCGCTGCTGCTGGTGGCCAACCATATTTCCTGGCTGGACATCACGGCGCTGCATGCCGCGCGCTTCTGCCGCTTTGTTTCCAAGGCCGACGTCAGGGCTTGGCCGCTCATCGGCGCCCTGGCCGCGGGCGTCGGCACCCTGTTCATCCAGCGGGAATCCCGCCGGGACGCCCTGCGCGTGGTGCACCACATGGCGCAGAGCCTGCGTGACGGCGATGTGCTGGCGGTTTTCCCGGAGGGCACCACCAGCGACGGCGTGCACCTATTGCCTTTTCATGCCAATCTGCTGCAAGCCGCCATCGTGGCGGATGCGCCGGTGCAACCGGTGGCCCTGCAGTTCGTGGACACGCGCTCGGGGCAGCGCAGCCTGGCACCCTGCTATGTTGGCGACGACACCCTGCTGGGCTCGGTCTGGCGCACTTTGTGCGCTTCGGGCATCACGGTACAGATCATTTTTGGCGAACCCCAGTTGGCCAACGGGCGTGATCGCCGCGCCTGGGCGGCTGACCTGGAAACCGAAATCGAGCAGATGCGCCGCCTGCCGGCGCCAAGCTGAAGCGCAGGCTTTTTTTCGACCCCTCTGATGGGTCCGGGCTACGCCAAGCCCGGTGCAGTGATTGTGGGGGGGCGGATTTCAATGGTATTGCTGAGCCGTACCCTGCGACCTGGCGAGAAATGAGGGGGTACCAGCCCAATCGGCCCCCCGGGATGAACAAATTGACCTGCTTTTGGTTTATATTGGAAAGTACTAAACTAAAATCAAGTCTGCCATCGAGGGGGAATTTCACTTATGGTCAAGCGATCCATCCAGTCTGCACAGTCTTCTGTCACCGAACCCGATCAGGTGTTCGAATTGGCCGCCGAAGTGTTTCGGGTGATGTCCGCGCCGATGCGACTGAAAATCATCAGCTGCCTGTGCGATGGCGAAAAGAATGTGAGCTACCTGCTCAGCAAGATCGACACGACCCAGCCCAACATGTCACAACACCTCACCACGCTGTACCAGGCTGGGGTGCTGGGCAAACGCCGCGAGGGCGTCCAGATTCATTACCGCATCATCGACGATCGCGTCGCCGCCCTTTGCCGTGCGGTCTGCACGCAAATCGCCACCGAAGGTCATCTCGAACAGGCTTGAGGGCGCCGGGCCACACGGTCCCGGCAGGGCGGTCGCTCAGGGCTTGAGGTAGACGTAGCCTTCCCGCGCCTGCAGTCGGGCGATTTCAGCGACGCCGGCGGGCACGATCTTCGTTTCCATCAACAAGCGGTCGGGGTTGATTTTGCGGCTGGTCAACGTGTTGTTGCAGACCCGGAATTCAACACCTTTGCTGGACAGATCACTGACGGTGCCGCTGAATTCACGCCCCTGGCTGTCCTTGGCGTCCTGCAGCAGGAAGTTGATGCCGGCGCCATGGGTGACGACCACGATCTTCACCGTCGGGTCGGCATTCAGGTGGTTGCGCACGTTGTTGAGGATGGCCGGTATCGTGTTGACGTCGGTGTTGACGTGATAGACCACCTTGATGGGCTGCGTGGCCTGCGCCTGGGCAGCAGAGCTGAAGCCCAGGGTGGCAGCGAGGGCCAGAGCCAGGGTGGTAATGAATTTATACATGATCATCTCCTGAAGTAATGGACCAAAAACAGGGCCGGCTGACATCGGCCCCGGCGGGCCCGGACACATTGCCGGACTCGCCTAACTCAAAGCAGTGTATCAGCCCAGATGTTCTGCGCCCAGTTCCAGGCGTAAACGCCCTCCATTTCGTTGGGGGCGCTCGAAACCCCGCCTGACCCCGCTACCGCCTTGAAGGTTTTCTCCGCCGCCACGTACTGGTGGACCGAGGCCACGTGCACGACCAGTTTGTCGTTGACAAAGCTGTAGCAGCTGTTGGTCAGGACCGGCTGCGGATTGACCGCGATGCCCGAGAGCTGGGCGACCACGGCGGCAGCAACCACCTTGCCATGCGAGTTGGCCATGTGCCCCGACTTGGGCATCAGCGGCGCGGACAGCACCGAGTCGCCGATGATGTGCACATCCTTGGCGGCGGTGGACTCGAAAGTCAGGAAGTCCACGTTGCACCAGCGGCCGTTGGCATTGGACAGACCGGATTTCATGGCAATGGCGCCGGCGCTCATGTTGGGCAAGACGTTGAGCACGTCGGCCTTGATATCGTCCTGCACCTCGAACTTGACGGTATTGGTCCTGGCATCCACCGCCATGGCCTTGTGGCCGCCGTGGTATTCCAGCATGCCGGCATAGTTCTCGGCCCAGAACTTCTTGAACAAAGGCCCCTTGGAGGTCACATCCGGATTGGCATCCAGGATCAGCACCTTGGACTTGGGCTTGGCCTTCTTGAAATAGCTGGCCACCTGGCTGGCGCGCTCGTAGGGGCCGGGCGGGCAGCGGTACGGCGCCATCGGGATGGCGATGGCGTACACGCCGCCGTCGGGCATGGCTTCGAGCTGGCGGCGCAATGCGATGGTTTCCGGGCCGGCTTTCCAGGCTTGCAGGATCTGGCCCGAGGCACTGGCAGCCTGCAGGCCCTCGATGCTGTTCCACATCATGTCGATGCCGGGCGAGACGATCAATTTGTCGTAGCCAATGGTGGCGCCACCGGCCAGCGTGACCGTCTTCTTGGCCGCATCGATGCTGCTGACCAGGTCCCGGACCTGGGTCACGCCATGTTTGCCGCTGAGGTTGTCATAGGGCGTGGTGATGTCGCCCATGGTCTTGGAGCCGCCCAGCACCAGATTCGAGATCGGGCAGGAGATGAAGCTGGCGTTGGGCTCCACCAGCACCACATCGATTTTGTAGTCGGATAGCATGCGCACGTACTTGGCCGCCGTGGCGCCGCCGTAGCCGCCGCCGATGACCACGACTTTGGCCTTGGCGGGAATCGTGCCGGTGCTGGCACAGCCGACCATGCCAGCCAGGGTGCCCAAGGCCAGGGACGCCTGGACAAAACTGCGTCTTTTCATCATGGCGATCTCCTGCTTAGCGTTTGAGGGCGGCGAAATAGGTCGCCACGGTTTCGATCTGCTGGTCCGTGAAGCCTTTGGAGAGCTGATGCATCACGGTGGCGGGGCGGGAACCGTCCTTGAAGGCTTTGATCTGCGTGATCATGTAGTCGCGCGGCATACCGGCCAGCGAGGGAATGGCCGAACCCTCCGTGGTGCGGCCGTCGGTGCCGTGGCAGTTGGCGCAGGTGGCAGCCAGGCCGCGCGCGTACAGGGCGGGGGCATCCTGCGCCAGAGCCATGGTCGCTG
>Ga0210129_1000121_pt1 | contig 21486 bp, 23 predicted proteins | sample WestPond_Cattail_2_FD_185582 | JGI IMG/M metagenome (GOLD analysis project Ga0210129, IMG submission 185582) | Wetland microbial communities from the San Francisco Bay, California, USA, that impact long-term carbon sequestration -... | ecosystem: Environmental > Aquatic > Marine > Wetlands ... | reverse complement strand
GCGGTTGAGCATTCGCGCGGTGATAGATGGTGAGGCAGGGTGAGTCAAGTCGCGTGGACCGAAATTGGGAAATTAAATGTAGCACTTTTGCCTGAGTGATCGCTATTGGGGAATTGCTGGACGGACTCCTTCTGGCCGGATCCGACGGTGGCCGACCGCTATGGAGGAAACGCTCGACCGGCTCCTCTTGGCCGGTTCCGCCCGGTCGAATGGAAATTGTCCGGCTATAGTCCGGCCATCATCCATCAACCAAGGGGCCTGCCTTGACTTCCCTCCCGCTCACTTCCCTCATCACCCTGCTGATCTGTCTGCTGATGCTCGCCACCGGCCTGAGCGTGGGCCGCGCCCGGGGGCGCTATGGCATCAAGGCACCGGCTGTCACCGGGCATGAAATGTTCGAGCGCGCCTATCGAGTCCAGATGAACACGCTGGAAAGCGCCGCGCTCCTGTTGCCGGCGCTGTGGCTGTATGCGGGCTTCATCGGCGACCGCGGGGCCGCCGTGATGGGCGCGGTGTGGGTGGTGGCCCGGGTCTGGTATGCCCTGGCCTACCAGGCCGACCCGGCCAAGCGCGGTGCCGGCTTCAGCATTGCCTTCCTGGCTTTTGTCGGCCTCTGGCTGGGCGCGCTATGGGGCGTTGCCCGGGTGCTGCTGCACTAAGCGCCGGCCTCAATTCAGCATCATGCTGAGCTTGCGGCGGTAGGCCGACACCAGCGCCGCCTGTTCATCCATCTGCACGCTGGCGGGGCCGGCCAACTCGATGCCGCCGGCGGTCTTGCCCGTCACTTCGGGGCCGGCCTTGGGTTTGGGCGGCGTCAGCAGCTCCAGGATGGCGACAAAGGTCTTGCGCGGGGCTTCCTCGTCCCATTTCTTGTCGCGCATGATGATTTCCAGCAGCTCGTCCATGGCGGCCACCCACTCGCCCTGGACCATCAGCAGGCGGCTTTTGGCAAAGCGGGTCTCGAAGTCGCGCTTGTTGGCGGCAATCTTTTCATCGAACTGCGCCAGTGTCCAGCGGCCGCGCGGATCGGTGCCGACAAACTCCATGGCATTGAGCCACTGCTGCAGCGCCTCGAAACGCAGCGGCACCGGAATCTGGGCCAGCGCCGGCGCCATGGCGGCGGCGGCTTCGGTGAGGTGGCCGGTGCCGATCAGCAGCTTGACGTAGTCATAGCGCAAGTCATCATTGGCGGAGTCGGCGGCCAGGGCCGCGCTCATGCGCTCCAGGGCCGCGGGGATGTCGGCTGCGTCCAGTTGCTCCGGCCCTTCCTCGGCCCCGGCGTCGGCCAGTGCCTGATCGCCGGAGGGAATGTGCTTGTTCAGGAACTCGCGCAGCTTGCCTTCGGGCAGGGCGCCCATGAAACCGTCCACCGGCTTGCCGTCTTTCATCAGCACGCAGGTCGGGATGCTGCGGATGCCAAAAGCCTGGCTGAGTTCCTGCTGCTCGTCGGAATCGATCTTGACCAGCGTGAAACGGCCGGCATACTCGGTCTCGAGCTTTTCCAGGATCGGGCCGATCACCTTGCACGGGCCGCACCAGGGGGCCCAGAAATCAACCAGCACGAAGGTGGACAGGGAGGCCTGGATCACCTCGGCTTCGAAGTTTTCAGTGGTGACGTTGATCATTTGGTGTAACTCTGCGCGAAAAAGTAAAATTCAGGTATGAAAACACAAATTGGCGTCGTCATGGGTTCCAGTTCCGACTGGGACACCATGCAACAGGCAGTGCAGATTCTCCACCACTTTGGCATCGCGCACGAAGCCAAGGTGCTGTCGGCGCACCGCATGCCCGATGACATGTTTGCCTACGCCGAGGCCGCTGCCGGCCGGGGCCTGAAGGCGATTATCGCGGGTGCCGGCGGCGCCGCCCATCTGCCCGGCATGCTGGCGGCCAAGACCTTGGTCCCGGTGCTGGGCGTGCCGGTGCCCAGCAAGCACCTCTCGGGGGTGGATTCGCTGCACAGCATCGTGCAGATGCCCAAGGGCATTCCCGTGGCCACGTTTGCCATCGGCCCGGCCGGTGCGGCCAACGCCGCCCTGTTCGCCGTGGCCATGCTGGCCAATGAAGACCCGGCGCTGCGCGCCAAGCTGGAAGCCTTCCGCGCCGAGCAGACCGAACTCGCGCGCAACATGACCCTGCCGCCCGCGCTATGACGCGACCGCCGATTCTGCCGGGCTCCGTCATCAACGGCCAGCCGGCCACGCTGGGCGTCATGGGCGGCGGCCAACTGGGCCGCATGTTCGTGCAGGCGGCCCAGCGCATGGGCTATTTCACCGCCGTGCTCGACCCCGATGCCGCCAGCCCGGCCGGGCTGGTGAGCCACCACCACATCCAGACCGCTTACCTGGACGAGTCGGGCCTGGCCCGGCTCAGCGCCTGCAGCGCCGCCATCACCACCGAGTTCGAGAACGTGCCGGCGCCCGCGCTGCGCATCCTCGCCGCGCAGCGTCCGGTGGCGCCGGCGGCCGATGCGGTGGCCATCGCGCAGGACCGGGCGCAGGAAAAGGCGCACTTCACGCGTTGCGGTGTGCCCTGTGCCCCGTATGCCGTGATCGAGACGCCGGCGCAGCTCGCTGCGGTCAAAGACGAATTGCTGCCCGGCATCTTGAAAACGTCTCGCCTGGGCTACGACGGCAAGGGCCAGATGCGCGTCAAGACGCGCGCCGAGCTGGCCGCCGCCTGGGCTGAGCTGAAGAACGTGCCCTGCGTGCTGGAAAAAATGCTGCCGCTCAAGGCCGAGTGCTCGGTGATCGTGGCGCGCGGCCAGGACGGCGCACAAGTCAACTTCCCCGTGCAGCTCAACCTGCACCGCGAAGGCATTCTGGCGGTGACCGAGGTCCATGAAGGCAATCTGCCGGCGGCGCTTGCCAGCCAGGCGGTGGCAGCGACCAAATCCATCGCGCAGGGCCTGCAGTACGTCGGCGTGCTGTGCGTCGAATTCTTCCTGCTGCAGGACAACTCGCTGGTCGTCAACGAGATGGCGCCGCGCCCGCACAACAGCGGCCACTACACGCTGGACGCCTGCGACCAGTCGCAGTTCGACCTGCAGGTGCGCACGCTGGCCGGCCTGCCGCTGGTGCAGCCGCGCCCCTACTGCCCGGCCATCATGCTCAACCTGCTGGGCGACATCTGGCTGGCTTTCAAGGACGCGCCGCCGTGGGACCAGGTGCTGGCCCTGCCCGGCACGCACCTGCACCTGTACGGCAAGCTCAAGGCCAGCCCAGGCCGCAAGATGGGCCACCTGAACATCACCGGCGCCACGGTGCAGGAGGTGCGCGCCACGGCGCTGGCGGCGGCCAGGCTGCTGGGCCTCGAGCCCTTCTGACCTTGTTTTGAGGCCAGCATGATCCTCGACGGACGCGACCCGGCCTCGATCGGCACAGCGGCGCAGGCCCTGCGGGCCGGCGAGTTGGTCGGCCTGCCGACCGAAACCGTCTATGGCCTGGCGGCGGACGCCGGCAGCGACTCGGCAGTCGCCAAAATATTTGAAGCCAAGGGCCGGCCGGCCGACCACCCGCTGATCGTGCATGTGGCCGATGCCACGGGCGTGGCGCACTTCGCGCGCGCGGTGCCGGACTTTGCGCAAAAACTCATGCAGGCCTTCTGGCCCGGCCCGCTGACCCTGATCCTGCCGCGCCGCGCCGAGGTGGGGGCCGCTGCCGCCGGCGGGCAGGATTCGATCGGCCTGCGCTGCCCCTCGCACCCGGTGGCGCACGCGCTGCTGCTGGCCGCGCGCACGCTGGGCGTGCCGGGCGTGGCCGCGCCCAGCGCCAACAAGTTCGGCCGCGTCAGCCCCACCACTGCCGCCCATGTGCAGGGCGAGTTCGGCGACAGCCTGCTCATCCTCGATGGCGGCGCCTGCGCGGTCGGCATCGAATCCACCATCATCGACTGCACCCGCGGCGCCCCGGTGCTGCTGCGTCCCGGCGCCATCACGCGCGAGCAGGTGCAGACCGCCTGCGGACTGAAACTGCGGTCGAAGGAGGAGCTGGAGGCGCCCGCGCCCCGGGCTTCCGGCACGCTGGAATCGCACTACGCGCCGAATGCCAAAGTGCGGCTGATGGACGCGCGCGCCTTGCAGGCGGCGCTGGATGTGCTGGGCACGCACATCGATGGCGGCCAGGCCACCATCGCGGTCTATGCGCGCTCCATTTTGCGAACACCCGCGGCCAAGGTGCTGTACCGGCGCATGCCCGACGATGCCGCCGCGGCAGCGCAGCAACTGTTTGCCGTGCTGCGTGAGTGCGACGCGAAAGCGGTCAAGCTGATCTGGGTCGAAACCCCGCCGCAGACGCCCGAGTGGGAAGGCGTGCGCGACCGCTTGAGCCGGGCGGCGGCATGACGCTGGGCACGCTCATCGAGACCCACGGCTACTGGATGCTGGCCGTCGGCTGCCTGCTGGAAGGCGAAACCGTCCTGATCCTGGCCGGCTTCGCGGCGCATCGCGGCTACCTCAATCCGGTGGCGGTGCTGGCGATTGCCTCGACCGCCGGTTTTCTGGGGGACCAGTTCTATTTCTGGCTCGGCCGCCGGCATGGCGCGGCCGTGCTGGCGCGCTGGCCGGCCTTGGCGCAGCAGGCCGGGCGCGTGCAGCGCCTGGTCACCCGCTACCACGAGGCGGTCATCATCGGCCTGCGCTTTGCCTACGGCCTGCGCATCGCCGGGCCGATCCTGATCGGCACCACGCCGGTCCCGGCCTGGCGCTTTGGCCTGCTCAATGCCCTGGGGGCCATACTCTGGGCCGGCCTGATCGGGGCACTGGGCTGGATGTTCGGCCATGTGGCCGAAGTCGTCTTTGCCGAGATCCGCCAGATTGAAGGGTGGCTGCTGCTGGGGCTGGCCGCAGCCGGCGCCCTGGTCTGGTGGCTGCGAAGATCGCGGCGCGGCTGACGTCAAACAGGGAACCGCAAGAGATGCTGAATTCGATTCGCAAACTGGGTCTGCGCACGCGCGTGCGCCGCCTCGGCCCCGGCCTCATCACCGGCGCGGCCGACGACGATCCGAGCGGCATCGCCACCTATTCGCAGGCCGGCGCGCAGTTCGGTTTTTCCATGCTGTGGACGGTGATCTTCACCTTGCCGCTGATGGCGGCGATCCAGATGGTCAGCGCGCGCATCGGGCACGTGACGGGCCATGGCCTGACGGCCAATATCAAGCGCGCCTTTCCGCGCCCGGTGCTGCTGGCCATCGTCGGCATGCTGGTGCTGGCCAATACGCTGAACCTGGCCGCCGACATTGCGGCCATGGCCGAGGCCCTGCAACTGCTGCTGGGCGGGTCGGCCCATGTCTATGCCGTGACCTTCGGCCTGCTGTGCCTGGTGCTGCAGGTGTTCCTGAGCTATGCCGCCTATGTGCGCTGGCTCAAGTGGCTGACGCTGGCGCTGCTGTCCTATGTGGCCGTGATCTTCACCTTGCACATCGAGTGGCGGCAGGTGGCGCAGCAGCTCGTGTGGCCGGACCTGCCGGGCTCGAAAGAAACGCTGCTGACCATCGTGGCGGTGTTCGGCACCACCATCAGCCCCTACCTGTTCTTCTGGCAGGCCGCGCAGGAGATGGAGGATGTGAACGCCGGGCCGGGCCAGCCGCACACCCCGCAGCAAGTGCGCGGGCACCTGCGCCGCATCAAATGGGACACCGTGGTGGGGATGACCTTCTCCAACCTGATTGCGTTCTTCATCATCCTGAGCACGGCGGCGACCCTGCATGTGGCCGGGGTGCGCGACATCCAGACCTCGGCCCAGGCCGCCGAGGCCTTGCGCCCGCTGGCCGGTGACCTGACCTTCCTGCTGTTCAGCCTGGGCATCATCGGCACCGGCATGCTGGCCGTGCCGGTGCTGGCCGGCTCGGCCGCCTACGCCGTGGCGGAAGCCGCCGGCTGGCAGGGCAGCCTGAGCCTGCGGCTCGACAAGGGCGAGGGGCGGGGCTTCTATGGCGTGCTGGCTGTGGCCACGCTGGGCGGCGTCGCGCTGTGCTTCACCTCGATCGATCCGGTCAAGGCGCTGTTTGCCTCGGCCGTGCTCAACGGCGTGATCGCGGTGCCCATCATGGTGGTCATGATGCTGCTGGCCTCACGCCCGGGCATCATGGGGGCGCATGTGATCAGCCCGCGCCTGCGCTGGCTGGGCTGGCTGGCGACGCTGGCGATGGGCGGCACGGTCATCGCCATGCTGGCGACGCTGTGAGCTCGCGCCGGCGATCTAGCGAAAGCGCAGCTTCATCACCAGAATCGCCGCCGCCAGCGCCAGCGTGATGGCGTTGGCCAGCACAATCGGCCAGGCGCGCAACAGCAGGCCGTAAACCAGCCACAGCGTCACCCCGAGGGTGAACGCGCTGTACATGCCCAGCGAGATGCCGCGCACATCCCGGGTGGTGAAGGTATGCCAGGCCTGCGGCACAAAGCTCAGGGTGGTGAGTGCGGCGGCGAAATAGCCGATGAGATCGTTCAGTTCCATAAAAGGTGCTGCAGGGCGCGCTGTTTTTCAAGTGCTGGTGGCAGGCTTGTCCGCGTCGAACACGACCACCCGGTTGCGCCCTTCCGTCTTGGCGCGGTACAGGGCATGGTCGGCACAGCGGATCAGCGCTGCCGCTGAGATGCCGTGACCGGGGTAGGTGGCGATGCCGCAGGACAGGGTGACCTGCATGCGGAATTCGCCGAAGGCAATGGTCGTTGCCGCAAAATCGGAGCGCCACTGCTCGGCCCGCTCCAGCGCAACATTTTGCGGCATGTTGGGCAACAGCAGCAGGAATTCCTCGCCGCCGAAGCGGCAGGGCACATCGGCGGCACGGGCCTGTTCAGTCAGCAAGGTGGCGAGTTGTTTCAGAACTGCGTCACCGGCCTGGTGGCCGTAGGTGTCGTTGATCTGCTTGAAGTGGTCGATGTCGATCAGCATCAGACTCAGTGGCTGCCCTTCGCGCTTGCAGCGCGCCAGTTCGCGCTCCAGCGTGCTGTCGAGGTAGCGCCGGTTGTACAGGCCGGTGAGCGGGTCCCGGTTGGCCTGCTCGTGCAGTTGCCCCTGCAGGGCGTGGATGGCCTTGAGCTGTTGTTGCAGGGAGTCGTTGGCGCTGTGCAAATCCTGTTCGCTTTGGCGCAGCGCCGCGCGAATTTCCCGCAATTTGAGGTTGCGGAGGTAGGCCGTGTTGGTGCTCATCAGCAGGAAAATCGTCAACCCGACAACGCACAGCAAGGTGGCCGGCCAGTCGGTGTGCAGGTCGATGGGCTGGCCTGTGAGGGCAACCCAGAGTATCCCCCCGAGGAAGAAGAGGAGGATGCCCTGCCCGGCGCTGCGCGAGCCGCCATACAGCGTGATGGAAACGACCAGACAGGCCAGAAGCGTGAATGAGATCCACAGGGGATAGCCCAGGCCGGCGGCCCAGAGGCCCATCGTGAAACCGTCGATCAGAAAATTGCCGAGCACGGCCTGCATGGGGTTGGCGGACCGTCGTGTGCGCCACTGGAGCAACTGCGGGTAGACGAAGAACTGCAGCACCAGCAGGCCCCAGACCAGAGCGCTGTAGCCCTTGCCCAGCATGTGCGCGGCGAGAATGGCGAAACCCATCACGAAGCCACTGGTGCGCACGTAGTGGATCATCCGGGGCAGCCCATGCCCCAGGGTCCTCGTGCCGGTGGTGGTTATGGTGGCTGCGGAGTGGGTCATCGTCACAGCTCGTTCACGGCCCACTCCACCAGCGCCTCGATGGCCGGCCGCGCGGCATTGGCATTCGGGTGATTGGCGATGGCGACCAGCACATAGCGCTTGCCGCTGGCCGCATTCACATAGCCGGCCACGCCGGCCACGTCGCGCAGGCTGCCGGTCTTGAGGTGGGCGCTGCCCGGGGCGTGCGTGCGGATGCGCTTGAGCGTGCCGTCCAGGCCGCTGATGGGCAGCGAGGCCATCAGCTCGGGCATCAGGGGCGAAGCCCAGGCGTATTGCAGCAGGCGCGCCAGGGCCTGTGCGCTGATGTGGTCGGTGCGGGACAGGCCCGAACCGTTGTCGAATTTCGGCGCATCGCTGGCGCCGAAGCGCTCGCGCCACCAGTCCTGCAACAGTTCGCGCGAACCGGCCAGGGTGCCCAGGCCTTTTTGCTGCAGGCTCAGAGTGAGAAACACCTGCTGCGCCATCACGTTGTTGCTGTACTTGTTGATGGTGCGGATCACCTCGGCCAGCGGCGGCGAGGCGAATTCGAATATCGGCGCCATCCCGGCGGGCACCTGCCCCTCGCGCACTTTGCCGGCCAGTTGGCCGCCCATCTCGCGCCACATGCCCTCGATCGTGCGCACGGCGAAGCTGGCCGGATCGGCATAGGCCAGCGGCCAGACTTTCTCCTCGCAACTCGCCGGGTAGCGGCCGGCAAAGCTGATGCGCGTCGGGTCGGACAGGTCGGCGCGCAACGTGGTGCGGTAGTCGTTGCAGCGGCCCTCGCTCAGCGGCACGCTGGCCTGCATCTGCACGCCGGCCAGCGGCGGCTCGAAGTTCACCCGGGCCGCGTTGCTGCTGCGGTCGGGCACAAAGGTCATCAGGACCGACTTGAAGTTCAGCAGGAGCGCATCGGGCGCCGCGTTGTAGGAGCGCAGCCGCTCGCCGTCGAACTCGCCCGGGTCGTCCGCCACGGTCTCGAAGGCGCTGCGGTCCAGCACCACGTCGCCCGCAATGGTCTTGATGCCCAGGCCCTGCACCCGGCGCAGCAGCATCCACATCCGTTCGATCACCAGCCAGGGGTCGCCCTGGCCTTTGATGTAGAGGTTGCCGTACAGCGTGCCGTCGCGCGCCGTGCCCTCGATGAACACCGGCGTGTTCCAGGCAAAGGTCGGACCCAGGGTTTCCAGCGCGGCAAAGGTGGTGACCAGCTTCATGACGGAAGCCGGGTTCACCGGCACGTTGGCGCGGTGGCTCAGGCGCGGCCGTGCTTTGCCCCCAACTTCCTGTACCAGCATCGTGATGGCGTCTTGCGGGACGTTGGCCTTTTTGAGTGCGGCGGCGACGGCAGGCGGGATGCGGCCTTGCGCGGCTGCGGTGCCCAAGGCGAGGGACAGGAGGGTTGCGATCAGCCAGCGGCTGGTTGCCTGCCAATGGCAGGGCAGACGCCCGCACTCGCAAAGCGGGTGCTCAGGGCGGGGGGGAACGAGCGGGGAAAACAAACCCAATAAATTAAAAGCAAGCATGTTCGGAAGAGTCTACAGCCCCACGCAAGGCGGCAAAAGAGCAGCCCGCCGATAATCACCCCATGCACCTCACCAAGGGTTTGTCCCCCAAAACGATCGGCTTGGCCGCCGCCGTCATCACCGTCACCATCTGGACCGCGTTCATCGTGATCGCCCGGGCGTCAGTCAAGGGCACGCTGACGCCGTTCGACATCGCGCTGGCCCGCATCATCGGCGCCAGCCTGGTGCTGGTGCCCCTGGGCGCCTGGCTGGTGCGGCGCGATCGCGGCATCAGCGCCGTGCCCGGGGAGCCCGGTGCCGGGGCCTCGTCTTTCTTCGGCCTGTCGCCGCTATCGCTGCGCGTCACGGCCGCTTGCGGCGTGTTCGGCGGCTTCGGTTATGCCGCGCTGGCCTACAGCGGTTTTTTCTATGCGCCGGCGGCGCATGCCTCGGTGCTGATGCCCGGCAGCCTGCCCTTGTGGACCACGCTGCTGGCCGCGCTCGTCCTGCAGGTCCGCATCACGCCGGTGCGCGCACTCGGGCTGGCCTTCATCATCTGCGGCGACCTGCTGGTGGGCGGCGCCAGCCTGCTGCGCGCGTTTGACGGCGGCGAGGTCTGGAAGGGCGACCTGCTGTTCATGACGGCGGCGCTGTGCTGGTCGGCCTACAGCGTGCTGGCGCGGCGCCATGCGCTGGACGCGGTGCGCGCCACCGTCGCCATTACCGTGTTCGCGCTGTTCAGCTACGTGCCGCTGTACAGCCTGCTGCTGGTGCTGGGGGCGCTGAAGAGCCACCTGCTGAGCGCGCCGACGGGCGAGGTGATCTTCCAGATCCTGTTCCAGGGCGTGGGCTCGGTGGCGATCTCGGGCATCACCTTCACCAAGATGATCCAGCACTACGGCCCGGTGCGCTCCACCATGATCACCGCGCTGGTGCCCGGCCTGTCGGCCTTGGGGGCGGTGATCTTCCTGGGGGAGCCGCTGTACTGGAACCTGCTGGCCGGGCTGGCGTGTGTGACCTTCGGCATCCTGTTCGGCGTGCGCAAGAATCCGGTGCTTGTCAAAACAGAAGCATCGAGCGACCAGCCGGCCAAAGCCTGAACCTGATTTGAAGCCTCCCACCATGAAACTGCTTGCCTTCGACACCAGCACCGAACTGATCTCCATCGCCGTGACGCGCGTGGTGGGGGGGGTAGCGCAGGTCTGGCAGCACACCGGCGCCGGCGGGGCCCAGGCCTCCAGCGGCCTGATTCCGGCGATCGAGCAACTGATGGCTGATGCCGAACTGCGCTTCGAGGAGCTGGACGCCATTGCCTTCGGCCAGGGGCCGGGCTCGTTCACCGGGCTGCGCACCGCCTGTTCGGTGGCGCAGGGCCTGGGCTTTGGCGCAGGCCGCCCGGTTTTGCCGGTGGACACGCTGCTGACCGTGGCCGAAGAAGCGCGCCAGCAAAATGGTTCGGAGTTGAAGCACTGCCGCGTGCTGGCCCTGCTGGACGCCCGCATGGATGAGATGTACGCGGCCCACTATGAGTTCGATAACGGCGCGTGGCTCCAGCGCGAGGATTACCGCCTGATCCGGCCCGAAGACCTGATGCTGCAGGGCAGCACGGTGCTGGCCGGCAATGTGTTCGGGGCCTATGGCGACCGCCTGCCCGTGGCCCCGGCCGTGCCGCGCTGGCAGGCCTTGCCCACGGCCACCGCCATGCTGCGGCTGGCGCCGGCATTGTTGGCTGCCGGCCACGCGGTGGAGGCGGCACAGGCCCTGCCGCGCTACATCCGCGATAAAGTGGCCAAAACCACGCTCGAGCGTGCTGCCGAAAAAGCCTTATGAGTGCCGTTCTCAACTCCGTCGAAGCCCGCTTCGAGCCCATGGTCCCCGAGCGGCTGGACGAGCTGCTGGCCGTGGAGCAACGGGCTTATCCGCACCCCTGGACGCGCGGCAATTTTCTGGATGCGCTCAAGTCCGGCTACCAGTCCCAGTTGCTGATGGCGGGTGACGAACTGCTGGGCTACTTCGTCGCCATGAAGGGGGTGGACGAAGTGCACCTGCTCAACATCACGGTGGCGCCTGCGTACCAGCGCCAGGGCTGGGCCCGCGTCATGCTCGATGCGCTGGCCACCTGGTCGCGCGGCCAGGGCGCGCAATGGCTGTGGCTGGAAGTGCGCCAGGGCAATGCGCGCGCGATCACGGTCTACGAGAATTACGGTTTTCGGCGTGTTGGCGTGCGCAAGAACTATTACCCGGCAGACCAGCACCAGCGCGAAGACGCGGTGGTGATGAGCCTGCGTCTGTGACAATGCGTCCATGAATCTGGAACTTGACGAACGGCAGCGCGCCATGTTGCAGGAAATGGGGGTCCGGGTTTGGCAACCCGGAGCACCATTGGGGCGTATTGACGACGCCCCCCCCAGCCCCCCTCGAGGGGGGGCGGCCGCCGTGCCGGTGGCCCGCGTTGCTGTTCCTGAAAATCCGGCGCCCGTCCCGGCTATAACCAGGCCGCTGCCGGCCGACATCGCCGCCATGGACTGGGCCGCGCTGCAGCAGGCCGTGGCCGACTGCCAGGCCTGCGGGCTGTGCAGGAGCCGCAAGAATACCGTGTTCGGCGTCGGTGACACGCAGGCGCGCTGGCTGGTGGTGGGCGAAGCCCCCGGTGAAAACGAGGACCTGCAGGGCGAACCCTTTGTCGGGCAGGCCGGGCAACTGCTCGACAACATGCTCAAGGCCGTCGGCCTGAGCCGCTCTGGCAGTGGCGCGCAAGGCGTCTACATTGCCAATGTGCTCAAGTGCCGCCCGCCGGCCAACCGCAATCCGCAGCCCGAGGAAATGCTGCAGTGCGCACCCTATCTGCAGCGCCAGGTGGAATTGCTGCAGCCGAAAATCATCCTGGCGCTGGGCCGCTTTGCCGCGCAGTCGCTGCTGCAGGCCACCGTGCCCGGCGTGGCCAGCACGCCGCTGGGCAAGTTGCGCGGCCAGGTGCACCAGTACCAGGGCGTGCCCGTGATCGTGAGCTACCACCCGGCCTACCTGCTGCGCACGCCGCAGGACAAGGCCAAGACCTGGGCCGACCTGTGCCTGGCGCTGCAAGTGGCCCGGCGCCCCTAAGCCAACCCGCATCCCGACCCGAGGAGTCAACCCCGATGAAATCAAAAATCCTGCGCCTGTTCATCCTGGCCCTGATCGTTATCGCGCTGCTTGCCGCGGGCTGGATCTGGCTCACGCTGCACTGGAGTTATTCCGAGGGCGAGCGCGCCGGCTACGTGCAGAAGCTGTCCAGGAAAGGCTGGCTGTGCAAGACCTGGGAAGGCGAGATCGCCATGGTGACGATGCCGGGCGCCATTCCCGAGAAATTCGAATTCACCGTGCGGGACGACGCCATGGCCCGGAAGATCAACGGCTTGTCCGGCAAGCGGGTGGTGCTCAATTACAAGCAGCACAAATTCGTCCCGACGGCGTGCTTCGGTGAAACCGAATATTTCATCGAGGATGTCAGGGAGGTGCTGGAGACCCCGGCACCTCAAGCACCGCTGGCCCCCAGCGCGGCCCAGGGGCAGTTGCAGCCACCGCGCTGAAGCCCGCCGGTTGACTGGGATGATCGAGGTGGCCGCCCGCCCTGACCAACCGGTCGACGCACCTGCGGCCCGCCTGTTTCTCGCACTCTGCCCGGAGGAACCCGTCAGGGCCGCACTGGCGACGCATGCCGATGCCTGGCGCTGGACGCCCGATGCGGCCCGCTATGCACCCGCCGACTGGCATGTGACACTGCACTTCATCGGCCCCGTGCCGCGCCAGCGCATCGACGAGCTGCGCGCGGCGCTGGCCGTAGCGGTGGCACCGTTCGAATTGCGCTTTGGCGAGCCCGCGCTCTGGCCGCACGGCCTGGCGGTGTTGCGCCCGATGGCCGTGCCGGCGGGCTTGCAGCGACTCCATGCGGATCTGGGTCGCGCCCTGCGGCGCCTGGGCCTGCGCATCGATGAACGACCCTACCGGCCCCACATCACGCTGGCCCGCCATGCGGCGCAGGCCAAGCCGCCAAGCAAATACCCCGCCTTCGGCTGGCAGGTGCAGGGCTATGCGTTGATGGAGTCCACCGGGTTGGCCGGGCAGCGCTATCGCGTGCTGCAGGCTTACGGGCCGGCGTGATCTGGCGCATCCCTGAAGCCGGATTGGCGCAAAATCCATGCATCTGTTTCTTGTCAACGCGACCTGCAGCCAACCATGACCAAGTCTTCCGACCCCACCGCCACGCTCGGGATTTATGACGAGCCGGGCCACCTGATACGGCGCGCCCAGCAGATCGCGGTGTCCAAGTTCCATGACGTCCATGGCCGGCATGTCACGCCGATCCAGTACGCCATCCTGCGCACGCTGCACGAGAGTCCGGGCATCGACCAGGTGACCCTGGCGCAACTGATTGCGCTGGACACCTCGACCACGGCCGATATCGCGGCGCGGCTGGAGACCAAGGGCTGGATCCTGCGCGAGGTGATGCCGCGGCGCCAGCGCCGCCTGTCGCTGACGCCGGCGGGCGAAGAGGTGCTGCTGGAACTCAAGCCGGGCGTGGACATCCTGTACGGCGGCATGATGAGCAGCCTGGAGCCGGCCGAGCAAAAGGAATTCATGCGCCTGCTGCGCAAATTCGTCCATCTGCACGACCGGAAGAACAAGCCCCCCGGGCGCAAAACCCGGGCGACCGCCCTCTCCTGAGGCCGGTTTTCCCTGGTCGCAAGCGGGATGCGGGGCTAAATATAAGGGTTAACACCTACAAACCGGGCTGACGCCGCTCATAGTCATTCAGTACAATGAATCACATTCAGCATACGGAATGAATTGGCATTCAACTGGTATTCACCTTCCGTCCGACTATCTTTAACCCAACGAGGTGGCCTTATGTTTCCGAAAAATACCTGGTACGTTGCCTGCACGCCCAACGAGATCGACGAGAAGCCGCTGGGCCGCACCATCTGCGGCGAGCGCATCGCCTTCTACCGCGGGGTGGACAACAAAGTGGCGGCGGTGCAGGACTTCTGCCCACACCGTGGCGCGCCGCTGTCGCTCGGCTATGTCAGCGAGGGCAAGCTGGTCTGCGGCTACCACGGCCTGGAAATGGGCTGCAACGGCAAGACCGTGGCCATGCCGGGCCAGCGCGTGGGTGGCTTCCCGGCCATCAAGAGCTATCCGGTGGTCGAGCGCTACGGCTTCATCTGGGTCTGGCCCGGCAACGGCGCCCAGGCCGACGAGGCCGAGATCCCGCACATGGACTGGTACGACAACCCCGAGTGGGCCTACGGTGGCGGGCTGTACCACATCAACTGCGATTACCGCCTGATGGTCGACAACCTGATGGACCTGACGCACGAGACCTATGTGCACTCGACCAGCATCGGCCAGAAGGAAATCGACGAGACCCCGTGCAAGACCACGGTGGAGGGCGACATGGTGGTGACCAGCCGCTACATGAGCGGCATCCTGCCGCCGCCGTTCTGGAAAGCCGCCCTGCGCAGCAACAACCTGGCCGACGACGTGCCGGTGGACCGCTGGCAGATCTGCCGCTTCACGCCGCCCAGCCACGTGATGATCGAAGTGGGCGTGGCGCACCAGGGCCATGGCGGCTACGACGCGCCGGCCGACAAGAAGGTCTACAGCGTGGTGGTGGACTTCATCACGCCCGAGACCGAGACCTCGATCCACTATTTCTGGGGCATGGCGCGCAAGTTCAACCCCAAGGACAAGGCACTGACCGCCACCATCCGCGAAGGCCAGGGCAAGATCTTTGCCGAGGACCTGGAGATGCTGGAGCGCCAGCAGCGCAACCTGCTGGACTATCCAGAGCAGAAGCTGCTGATGCTCAACATCGACGCCGGCGGCGTACAGTCGCGCAAGATCATCGACCGCATCCTGGCCGGGGAAAAAACCAAGACCGGCGCTTAAGGACGCAACATGAGCAGTGCATCGACCCTCTCGGTCCGCGTCGCGCGCAAGGCGGTGGAGGCGCAGGACATCGTCACGCTGGAACTGGTGGCGGTGGATGGCGGCGCACTGCCCGCTTTTTCGGCCGGTTCGCACGTGGATGTGCAACTGCCCGGCGGCATCTCGCGCCAGTATTCGCTGTGCAACGACCCCAAGGAAACGCACCGCTACCTGATCGGCGTGCTGCGCGACCCGGCTTCGCGCGGCGGCTCGCAGGCCGTGCACGACCAGGTGCAGGAAGGCCAGCTGCTGCAGATCAGCGCACCGAAGAACCACTTCGGATTGGCGCACGACGCCAAGCGCAGCCTGCTGCTGGCCGGCGGCATTGGCGTCACCCCCATCCTGTGCATGGCCGAGCGCCTGGCCATCACCGGGGCGGCGTTCGAGATGCATTACTGCACCCGTTCGCCCGAACGGACCGCGTTTCGCGGACGCATTGGCGCGTCCAGCTTCGCGGACAAGGTGCGGTTTCACTTTGACGACGGCGCGCCGGCGCAAAAGCTCGATCTGGCCGCTTTGCTCGCCCAACCGGATGCCGGCCTGCACCTGTATGTCTGCGGCCCCAAGGGCTTCATGGATGCGGTGCTGAAGACGGCGCGCGAGAAAGGCTGGGTTGAGGGCCAGTTGCATTACGAATTCTTCGGCGCCGAGGTGGCCAGGTCCGACAGCGACGCCAGCTTTGAGATCAAGCTGGCCAGCTCGGGCCGCATCGTCATGGTGCCGAAGGACAAGACCGTCACCCAGGCCCTGGCCGAGGCCGGCGTGGAGATCCTGATGTCCTGCGAACAGGGCGTCTGCGGCACCTGCCTGACGCGCGTGCTCGAAGGCGTGCCCGACCACAAGGACAGCTACCTCACGCCCGAGGAGCAGGCCGCCAACGACCAGTTCCTGCCCTGCTGCTCACGCGCCAAGACGCCGCGGCTGGTGCTCGATCTCTAGCTGGGCGGGCCTAGCGGGAGGCTGGAGCGCGGGGGCGGCGCGCCGGATGGTCGGGCACCGCCTGCAACTCGGCTTGATCGAGGCGGACAAAGACGAAGCCGTCGTCGAGCAGGGCGGCGAGGCCAACCGCCAGTCCTTCCGCCGTTTCAGAATCAGGCTTGTTCATGTGGGCAATGAGCACGTCGCCAGCGCGCACACGCGCGAGCGCCCGGACGATGGCCGCCTTGCTGCGGGTGGCGCCGGCATCGGCATTCACGGAAAAGCCGGCGATCCGGTAGCCCAGGCGGTCGATTTCATGGATCGAGGCTTTGTCGTAAAGCGCGGTGGCCGCGCGGTACCAGCGCGGCGCGACACCGAAAGTCAGCTCGACGGCGCGCGCGCCCGCCAGCACCTCGCGGCGCAGGTGCTCCACATCGGGGTGGGCCGGAATGCCATAGGCCTCCAGGCCGGCACCGATGATGGCCGGCCGATGACGTTCGCCATGGTCCTCGACATCAAAAAGGTCGAGATGGGACTTGATGACGGAAACGCCAACCGGGTTGCGATCGATCCAGCGCTTGGTGGCAAACAGGGTGGCCGGGATGCGGTGTTCGATCAGGAACTGGATCAACGCCGCGTCAAACTGGCCGCTGCAGGCGTCGAGCGTGAGCGCGATGTGGCGCGACGATGCATCAGGCAAAACAAGGCGCTGATGAATTTCAACCGGTGGTGACTGTGCCAAAACTGCAAAGCCAGGCAAGCCAAGCAGCAGGGACAGCAGAAGAGTTCGAAAAAACAAGATAAAAATCCGGAAACAGACGGCTAACGCATTTTCGCCGGTAGCAGCACCGAGCCGATCGCCAGCACGATCAACACCACGGCGGCCCAGTCCTGCCAGTGCAGCACTTCACCCAGCCACCAGGCACCGCTGAACACGCCAATGATCGGAATCATCATCACGCTCAGGGTCGAGGCCACCGGCGTCAGGTTGCGCGCCAGCGACAGCCACAAGGTCTGCACGATGCCGAAGATCATCACGGCGTTGAACACAATGGCGCTCCAGGTGGTTGGCGAAGGCGCCTTCCACTGGGGCTGCTCGAACAGGACCGACAGCACGGTCATGACCACGGCCGTCAGCGTCGTCATCCAGAACGAGATGGTCAGCGTCGGCACGGTGAGGGTGGTGCGGCGCATCAGCTGCACGCCCATCGCCCAGGCCACGGCGGAGATCAGCGCATACACCACGCCCAGCGGCCGGCCCGCGAGCTGGGTGAACTCATGCCACAGCAGCAGCAGCACGCCCAGGCCGGCCGCCGCCACGCCGCCCCAGGCGCGGGTCGCGAGCTTGTTGCCAAACAGCAGCGCGCCCAGCACGGCGGAAAACACCGGCATGCTGTAGCCCAGGATGGCGGCGCGCCCGCTGGTGAGCGACTTGACGGCGACGATCATCAGCGCATGCCAGATGAACATGTTGCTAAGCGACAGCCAGAACAGCTCGCGCCAGTGCGTGCGCGGGATGCGAAACGGCGCCCGCGTGAGCACCAGCCCCAGCGCCAGCACCGGCAGGCCCAGCCACATGGAGATCATGCGAAAGGTCAGTGGCGGGTAGTCGGTGACCCCGATTTTCATCACGGGCCAGTTGATACCCCAGACCAGGGTGATGAGGACGAGGGCGAGGAGCTGTTTGCGGGAGAGCGAGTGCATAGGCACCGATTGTCAGGGTAATTTATCAGCCCGGCCGGGCAGCGCTTCATACAATAGGGGCATGACCTTCCTCGACATGCTGCGCAACGCCGAGCGCCAAAACGGCTCCATGCTCTGTGTGGGGCTGGACCCTGAACCGGCCCGCTTCCCGGCCAAACTCAAGGGCGATGCCCGTCGGATCTTTGATTTCTGCGCCGCGATCGTGGACGCCACGGCCGATACCGTGATCGCCTTCAAACCGCAGATCGCCTACTTTGCCGCCCACCGGGCCGAAGACCAGCTGGAAAAGCTGATGGCCCACATGCGCCGCGCCGCGCCCCAGGTGCCCATCATCCTGGACGCCAAGCGCGGCGACATCGGCAGCACCGCCGAGCAGTATGCGAAAGAAGCGTTCGAGCGCTACGGCGCCGACGCGGTGACGCTCTCGCCCTTCATGGGTTTTGATTCGATCCAACCCTACCTCAAGTACCAGGGCAAAGGCGCCTTCCTGCTGTGCCGCACGTCCAACCCCGGTGGCGACGACCTGCAGGCCCAGCGCCTGGCTTCGGTCCCAGGCCAGCCGCTGCTGTATGAGCACATCGCCAAACTGGCGCAAGGGCCATGGAACCTCAACGGCCAGCTCGGTCTGGTGGTGGGGGCGACCTATCCGGCCGAGATCGAGCGCGTGCGCGCGGTGGCGCCGACCGTGCCGCTGCTGATCCCCGGCGTCGGTGCGCAAGGGGGTGACGCCGCAGCCACGGTCAGGGCCGGCTGGCGCGGCGCGAATGGCCAGACCACGGCCCCGATCGTGGTCAACTCCTCGCGCGCAGTGCTCTACGCCTCCAGCGGCGAGGACTTCGCCGCTGCCGCCCGGCGCGAAGCCCTGCGCACACGCGAGCAACTGCAGGCGGCCAGGGGCTGAGGTGCCGTTACATCTGCACACAGATGTGTGCAAATCAATTAGGGTAAAGTCAAAAATCATGAAGCAGGCAGAGGGTGCCTGAAAGGAGTTTGAGATGCACGCGAACAGCCAGCGGAAATGGGGTCGTTATGGGGTGCTGGTGAGCTTGTTGCTGATCAGCGGCAGTGTCCTCGCCGACAAGCCGGACTGGGCTGGCCGCGGCAAGCACGGCGACCGGGATGAAGAGCGCGGCCAGGAGCGCGAACACCGCGACCGTGATCACGAACGCGAGCGCCATGATTTTTACCGGCAACGCGACCAGCGCGGTGGCTATCAGCAGCCGCAAGTCAGTGTGCAAATCCGCATGGGCGGCTACTTTGATGACAAGCGCCGCGGCGAGGTCAATGACTACTACCGCGAGCAGTACCGCGGTGGCCACTGCCCGCCGGGACTGGCCAAAAAGCGCAACGGCTGCATGCCGCCCGGACAGGCACGCCAGTGGGGCGTGGGGAAGCCGCTGCCGCGTGAGGTGGCCTACTACCCGGTCGAGCCGGCAGTGCAGGTCCGGCTTGGGGTGCCCCCGGCCGGGCACGAGTTCATCCGCGTGGCCTCCGACATTTTGCTGGTCGCGGTGGGCACCGGCATGGTGGTCGATGCGATCCAGGATCTGGGCAAACGCCGTTAAGCCCTGAAAGAAAAAGCCGGCTGGCACGGACACCGTGCCAGCCGGCTTTTTTCATGGCGTCTGCGATTCGACGGAGCCGGCCCGAAGCAGCGGCTTCAGATAACGCCCGGTGTAGCTGGCCGGGTTGGCCGCAATTTCTTCGGGCGTACCCACGCCCACCACGGTACCGCCGCCGGAGCCCCCCTCGGGCCCCATGTCGATCAGCCAGTCGGCGGTCTTGATCACATCCAGGTTGTGCTCGATCACCACGATGGTGTTGCCGGCGTCACGCAACTGGTGCAGCACCTTCAGGAGCAGGTCGATGTCGGCAAAGTGCAGGCCGGTGGTCGGCTCGTCCAGGATATAGAGCGTGCGCCCGGTGTCGCGCTTGGAGAGCTCCAGCGCCAGCTTGACGCGCTGCGCCTCGCCGCCCGACAGCGTGGTGGCCGACTGGCCGAGCTTGATGTAGGACAGGCCCACGTCCAGCAGGGTGTGCAGCTTGCGCGCGATGGTGGGCACCGCCTTGAGGAACTCATGGGCGGCCTCCACCGTGAGGTCCAGGATCTGCGCGATGTTCCTGCCCTTGTACAGCACCTCCAGCGTCTCGCGGTTGTAGCGCGCGCCATGGCAGACGTCGCACGGCACATAGACGTCGGGCAGGAAGTGCATCTCCACCTTGATCATGCCGTCGCCCTGGCAGGCTTCGCAGCGGCCGCCGGCCACGTTGAAGCTGAAGCGGCCCGGCCCGTAGCCGCGTTCGCGCGCCATCGGCACTTCGGCCATCAGCTCGCGGATGGCGGTGAACAGGCCGGTGTAGGTCGCCGGGTTGGAGCGCGGCGTGCGGCCGATCGGCGACTGGTCGACGTTGATGACCTTGTCGAAATGCTCAATCCCTTCGATCGCTTCGCAGGCCGCGGGCTCATCGTGCGAACGGTAGAGCTGGCGCGCCACGGCCTTGTAGAGCGTGTCGTTGACCAGGGTGGATTTGCCGGAGCCGGAAACGCCGGTGACGCAGGTGAACAGGCCGACGGGAAAGTCCACGTTCACCCGCTTGAGGTTGTTGCCGCTGGCCTGGGCGATCTGCAGCCATTGCAGGCCGGGGGAGTGGCGTTTGGCGGGCAGCGCGATCTGCAGCGTCCCGGCCAGGTAGCGCCCGGTCAGCGACGCGGGGTTGGCCTTGAGCTGATCGTAGGTACCCTGCGCCACCACCCGCCCGCCGTGCACGCCGGCACCCGGCCCCATGTCGATGCAAAAGTCGGCCGCCCGCATCATGTCCTCGTCGTGTTCGACCACCAGCACGCTGTTGCCGATATCGCGCAGGTGCTGCAAGGTGCCGATCAGCCGGTCGTTGTCGCGCTGGTGCAGGCCGATGCTGGGTTCGTCCAGCACGTACATCACCCCCGTGAGTCCGGAGCCGATTTGCGAGGCCAGCCGGATGCGCTGCGCTTCGCCGCCGGAGAGCGTCTCGGCGCTGCGGTCCAGGCTCAGGTAATTGAGCCCCACGTCGTTGAGGAATTTCAGGCGCAGCCGGATTTCGCGCACCACCTTGTCGGCAATCCCGGCCTTGGCGCCGCTCAGGCGCAGCGTGTCGAAGTACTCGAAGCATTCGCGCAGCGTGAGGTGGCTGACCTCGAAGATGGCGCGGGCCTGCTCGCCTTCGCCCACCTTCACATGCCGGGCTTCCGGACGCAGGCGCGTGCCGGCGCAGGCCGGGCAGGGCTGGGTGCCGCGCATGCGGGCCAGATCCTCGCGCACCAGGGCCGAATCGGTCTCGCGGTAGCGCCGCTGCAGGTTGGGGATGATGCCCTCGAACGGATGCTTCTTGCTGACCCGTTTCCCCTGGGCGGCCCCGGAGTCCATCATGTAGCTGAACTTGATCTCCTCGTCGCCCGAGCCCTGCAGCACGGCCTGCTGAACCGCCGGGGGCAGCGCATCGAAGGGCTCGTCGATGTCGAACTTGTAGTGCTTGGCCAGGCTCTCCAGCATGGCGAAGTAGTAGCCGTTGCGCCGGTCCCAGCCCTTGATGGCGCCGCTGGCCAGGCTCAGGCTTGGGAAGGCCACCACCCGCGCCGGATCGAAGAACTCCTGCTGGCCGATGCCGTCGCAGGCCTGGCAGGCCCCCATGGGCGAGTTGAAGGAAAACAGGCGCGGCTCCAGCTCGCTGATCGAGTGGCTGCACACCGGGCAGGCGAACTTGGCGTTGAACAGGTGTTC
>Ga0210129_1000120_pt1 | contig 21643 bp, 18 predicted proteins | sample WestPond_Cattail_2_FD_185582 | JGI IMG/M metagenome (GOLD analysis project Ga0210129, IMG submission 185582) | Wetland microbial communities from the San Francisco Bay, California, USA, that impact long-term carbon sequestration -... | ecosystem: Environmental > Aquatic > Marine > Wetlands ... | reverse complement strand
GGAGAGTAGGCAGCCGCCAATCTTATAAGAAAAGTAAGAAGTGAAGAGGAGTTAGGTCTATTGATCTGACTCCTCTTTCGCTGTTTATACTTGTCATTTTATTCGGCGCACAGAAGACTTTTTATAAGGTGGTAGATGAATGAATTTGATTATGTAATTAGTTCATTTTATTGTCATATAATAATTTATATATAAAAATTAGAGTGGCTATAAGTCTACTTTAAAATTTTATTTATATATTTGTCCCATTATCGAAGCTATGGTGTATAACTGGTAGTTAAGAGAATAAAATTGCGTTATAATAGTACTAAAATGTGTAAAAACTTAGTCTATTGTGACCTTTTGTTACTATTTTTGTGCTAATTTTGATCTTACCTTAATTAGTAAGGGATGTTGATAGATGTTGAAATTATTAATTTCTTAAAAATAAATTATTAAAAAAAAAGAACTATTATGGAAGCTACTCAAAAAAAAGTGGAAACAAAGAACCCTCAAAAAAAACAAGGATTCCAAGGTATTAACTCAGCTTGGATCGTAATTGTAATTTGTTTTGTAATTGCAGTTTGTGTTTATCATTTCATTCTTGGTAATCCTGCCAATTTCGTCGGTGGTGTTACAAGTAACCGTCCTGTGGATGGCAACATGCTGGGAACCATATATAAAGGTGGTCCTGTCGTTCCTATTATCCACACATTGTTATTTACTGTCATCGCTCTTTCTATTGAACGCTATTTTGCATTGAAAACAGCTTTTGGTAAAGGTACGCTTGTTAAATTTGTTGAGAATATTAAAGTCGCTTTATCTAAAGGTGATATTAATGGTGCTCAGGCTGTTTGTGACAAACAAAGAGGCTCTGTCGCTAACGTAGTAGGCGCTACATTGAAAACATACAAAGAGGTTGAAAATAGCAGCGACTTGACAAAAGATCAGAAACAAATAGCTATTTCACAATCATTGGAAGAGGCTACAGCTCTTGAATTGCCTATGATGTCTCAAAATTTACCTATTATCGGTACTATTACAACATTAGGTACTTTGTTTGGACTTTGCGGAACTGTAATCGGTATGATTCGTTCATTCGCTGCATTGGCTGCCGGTGGTACAGGTGACTCTCTTCAATTGTCACAAGGTATTTCTGAAGCCTTGATTAATACTGCATTCGGTATTATTACTGCCGCACTTGCCGTTATTATGTATAATTATTATACAAATAAGATTGATAAATTAACTTATAGTCTTGACGAAGTAGGATTCTCTATTGTTCAAACTTTTGCTGCTACACACTAATAATTAGGTGGTGGCTTAAAAACATATTAAAAGAGAATAATAAGTTATGGCAAAAGTTCAAATAAAAAAGAAAAGCGTCTTTATCGATATGACTGCGATGAGTGACGTGACTGTATTGCTGCTAACTTTCTTTATGTTGACGTCTACGTTCGTAAAGAAAACTCCAGTTACAGTTACTACTCCCGGCTCTGTCTCGGTAATTAAAATCCCGGACAAAGACATCCTGTCAATAACGATAGCAAAAGACGGAAAGGTTTTTATGAGCTTGGACAGACAGACTGATATGGCTTCAAATTTGCAAGCCGTTGGTGCTGAAAAAGGATTTTCTTTCACTCCGAAAGAAGTCAAGAAGTTCCAGGTTCTGCCAACCTTTGGTGTGCCTATTGCACAAATGAAATCATTTTTGGCATTAGATGATAAATCTGAAGACAAAGTGTTACCAACGCTCGGTATACCTACAGATAGTTTAAATAATGAGTTTAAACTATGGGTAAAACATGCTCGCGAAAATAACCCTGATCTTCGTATAGCTATTAAGGCTGACCAAAATACTCCATATAAGGTGATTAAGGATGTAATGAATTCATTACAAGACTTGAAGGAAAACAGATATAATTTGATTACTACTTTAAAGCAGATGCCTAAAGGAGTATAAAGAGGAGATATAAAAATGGCAAAAGCGAAAAAAGAAAAGCAGAAAAAAATGAATATCCGCGTGGACTTTACGCCTATGGTGGATATGAACATGTTGTTGATTACGTTTTTTATGCTTTGTACATCTCTGAGCAAACCTCAGACAATGGAAATAAATATGCCTTCTAAAGATGACAATAAACTGGATCAAACACAAAAATCCAAAGTAAAGGAATCTTTAGCTGTTACTCTTCTTTTATCAAAGAACAATGAGGTGTATTATTATGAAGGACTTCCTAAACAGGAGTCTTTGAAGAAAACTTCTTATGACGCTAACGGTATTCGTGAAATGTTGATGAAAAAGAATATAAATGTTATTCTTCAAATCAAACAATTGAAGGAAAAGAAAACAAACTTACAGATTACTCAGAAACAGTATGATGATCAAGCTGATAAAATAAAAGATGAAAAAAATACTCCTACTGTAATCATTAAAGCTACTGACGATGCCGTTTATAAGAATCTAATTGACGCGCTTGATGAAATGCAGATATGTAGTATCAGTAAGTATGTAATTGTTCCAATTACTCCAAAAGATAAGGATATGTTAGCCCATTATAATGGGCCGAAATGATCTTTTAAAAGTTAAAGAAAATGGCAAAAATAGATTTAACGTCGGTTGAATGGTGTAATCTCGTATTCGAAGGAAAAAATAAAGCTTACGGAGCGTATGATATACGTATGAAATCTCCCAAGCGTCATACTTGGTCGGTTATCATCGTAATAATATTCTCTATCGTGGCTTTTAGTATTCCTAAGTTGATTACGATATTGACGCCAAAGAAGACTGATGAGGGCGTTACAACTGCAGTAAATCTTTCTACATTGCAGAAAGCAGAAGTGAAAGATAAAAAAATGATTAAATATAATCCTGTAGCACCACCACCACCACCACTGAAAACTACTATTAAGTTCGTAGCTCCAGTTATTGCTAAAGATAATGAAGTGAAAGATGAGGATGAAATGAAGTCTCAACATGAACTTGAGAAAACAGATGCTGCTATTTCTATTGCCGATGTCAAAGGTAATAGCTCGACAGGTGTTGATATTGCAGACTTGAAACAGGTAACTACCACGCAAGCTCCGGTTGAGGAAAAGAAACCGGAAGTAGACGATAGCAAACCTTATACTGCTGTAGAACAAATGCCTAAATTCCCCGGTGGCGATTCTGAATTGTTGAAATTCATCAGTGATAATTTAAGATATCCTGCTATTTCACAAGAGAACGGTACTCAAGGTAAGGTTATGGTTCGTTTCGTTGTTTCAAAGTCTGGTGAAGTTACTGACGCTAAGATAGTACGTTCATTGGATCCTTACTGTGACAAAGAGGCTTTGCGCGTGGTAAGATTACTTCCACGTTGGATACCTGGAAAGCAAAATGGTGTCGCAGTTCCAGTATATTATGTTGTACCAATTACATTTAGATTGCAATAATATATGATAAAGAAGAGTTCTTTATTTGCTTTGGCATTAAGCATATTGTTTGGAATAGTATGTTTTACTTCGTGTAATACCACTAATAAAAAGAAGCCAAATGATGTTCAAACTTTTACTTCAGGCGACATAAAAATTGCCGTTGATGAATCATTTAAACCTATTATTGATCAAGAGATAAAAGTTTTTGAAGCGCTTAATCCTGAAGCAAATATAACTCCGATTTATTGTAATGAAGTTGATGCATTAAATCTATTATTCAAAGGGAAGGTAGAGTTAGTAATTGTAACTCGTAAACTATCTGATAAGGAATTGCAATCATTCAAAAACAAGCAACTCCCTGTTTATCAGAATATGCTTGCAACTGATGGTATTGGCTTGATAGTCAATAAGGCAAATAAAGATACGATGATCAGTGTTGACCAAGTGCGTGATATTTTAACAGGTAAGATAAAAAAATGGTCGCAACTTGACGAGCACTCAAAATTGGGAGATATACAAATGGTTTTTGATAATCCTAATTCAAGCACAGTACGTTTTGCAAGAGATTCGATATGCAATGGTCAACCTTTTGATCAATCAAGAATTTTTGCACAAAAAAATAATATTCAAGTTTTTCAGTATGTAATGCAAGCCAAAAATGCGATCGGAGTGATAGGCGTTAATTGGTTGGATGATGAAAATGATACGACAAATTTGCACTTTAAAAAGGGTGTTAATGTCATGTCTGTAATGGGTGTTTCCGCTAAATACCTAAAACCTTATCAAGCTTATTTAGCTTTACAAACTTATCCATTTACTAGAGGTGTGTTTACTATCTGTACGGATCCGCGCGATGCTGGATTGGCACAAGGTTTTTCTGGCTTTTTGACTGGAGATAAAGGCCAAAGAATATTTCTTAAATCTGCATTAGTGCCTGCTACGCAGCCGGTAAACTTAGTACAGGTTAATGATTCATATTAATTAGAGATTAATTTGCAACAAAATGAGACATAAAATTTTTTCATTCTTTGCGTTCATCGCTTTATTGTTGAGCGTATCTGCTCTTCAAGCAAAAGAAAGTGAAGGTATTTATTTTTATAAAACAGGCTTTTCACGACAGGCTAAAAAACTTTTACTTCAAGATTTAGCTACCGCTCAAGGTAACGCTGCAGAAACATGTTATTATTTAGGTAATGTGTATTATGAAGTTGGCATGAATGACTCTGCCACATATTATTACAACAAAGGTCTTGCTGCCGATCCAAATTATGAATATAACCAAGTCGGTTTGGCGAAGTTGCAGATTAAATCTGAACCATTGAAAGCTTCTACAACATTTGAAAACTTGCTTAAGGGCAAGAATAAAAAGAATGTAGATTTGATGATTGAGATAGGACAAGCTTATTTATCGGCTTCTCAATCGGATATAGCACTTTCTTATGAAGCAAAGGCAGAAGCATTAAAAAATAAATATGCTCCGGTATATGTATTTAAAGGTGATTGCTATTTAGCTCAACGTGATCCTGGTAAAGCTTGTGAAAATTATGAGCAGGCAATCTATTTTGATAAAAACAGTAAGGACGCGTATATAAAATATGCTCGTGCATATAAAGATGTAAATACGGATTTGGCTATTCAGAAGTTAAATGAGTTGAAGACATTGGATCCTACATTCTCATTGGCTAATGAAGAATTGGCAAAATTGTATTATGATAAAAACCGTTTCCCTGAAGCTGTTAAAGCATTCTCCGATTATGTCGCTTCTGGCAACGATACAAATGAAGACTTAATTGAGTATTGCATGGCATTGTTGATGAACGGCCAATATCAAGATTGTTTGGATATTGCTAAAAAAGGATTAGCGCGTAGTCCTAATAATTTTGTGCTTAATAGAATGGCAATGTATAGTACTATTGAGCTTAAGGATTATACAAGTGCCGATCAATATGCAACGACTTTCTTAAACACTGTAACTGACAAACGATTGATTTCTTATTTTGATTATTTGTATTTGGGTCGTTTGTATGAGGCAGATAAGAAGTACAATGATGCAGCTCAAGCTTTTGAAAATGCGATTAAAAAGGATACAACAAAATATACTTTTTATAAACAAGTCTCGGATGCGTATGAGTCCGCCGGTAATTACAAAGCCAGCGTTGATGCGTATGAGAAGTTCCTGAAAGCACAGGATCCTTCTAAGGTTTCAGAAGATGATTATGTAAGTTTCGGAAAGAAACTTTATAGCTTGGGAACATTGAAAGATGTTGATAAAGCAGATCAGGTAGATTTTTTGAATAGAGCTTTAGGAGTTTTCGACAAGGCTATCCAAATGGATCCTAATGATTATAGAGGTTATTTATATAAAGGCCATACTGGAGTCGCTTTAGATCCTAATTATTCAAATATAGATAATGCAAATAATTATTTGAAGGTTGTTGAAATTACAAAAGCAAAGAATGATCAGCGTTATAATCCGGTTATATCTTCTGCAAGTACACAAGCTGCAATATACTATTATGCAAGATATACTAAGCAGAAATCAGCTGCCGATAAAGAAAAATGCAGTAGTTTATGCAATCAGGCACTAACCGCAGATCCATCAAATTCTACTTGTTCTAAATTACTTTCAGCTTTGAAATAATATATAGATTATAATAATGTGTAAAAGGCTATCTTTTAAAGAGATAGTCTTTTTTTGTCGTTTTAAAATATTATTCGTACTTTTGCTGATATATAAAAACAACAAGCAATTTTAGTACATGAAAGTAATGAAATTCGGCGGAACATCCGTAGGTTCCGTCAAAAGCATTTTAAATGTTAAACGAATTGCAGAATCATCCAATGAACCCGTTATCGTGGTAGTATCAGCGTTGGGTGGTTTAACTGATAAGCTTATCAGTGCTTCTAAATTAGCCTCCTCCGGTAATCGTTTGTATGAGGAGCAGTATCAAGAGATACTTGACCGCCACATTAGCATGATTGAGGAAATCATTCCTGATGGAGAGAGCAAGGCAAATTTAGAGATGAAAGTGAGCACAATGCTCGATCAGTTAAAGAATATTTTTCAGGGAATTTTCCTGATTAAAGATCTATCTGCAAAGACATCTGATACAATCGTTAGTTATGGCGAACGTTTGTCATCGCTCATAGTGGCTGCTCTGATTAAGAGTGCTGAATGGTATGATTCGCGAATGTTCATTAAAACCGAAACAAAGTTAGGCAAGCGTACGTTAGACAAAGAATTAACAAATGAGTTGATTCAGTATACGTTTTCTACAATTCCGCAAATTTCCGTAGTCCCCGGATTTATCTCTTCAGATAAAGAAACCGGTGATGTAACAAATCTTGGCAGAGGTGGATCCGATTACACGGCAGCTTTGATAGCGGCGGCTCTAAATGCCGATTCTCTTGAAATATGGACGGATGTTGACGGCTTCATGACGGCCGATCCGAAAGTTATTTCAGCTGCTTATTCAATAAAAGAATTAAGTTATGTGGAGGCAATGGAACTTTGCAACTTCGGCGCAAAAGTTATTTATCCCCCTACTATATATCCGGTATTTCATAAGAATATTCCGATTCTTGTGAAGAACACGTTTAATCCGGAGGCCCCGGGAACGATTATCGTTAAAAAAACATCCGGTGATAATACCCGTGCTATAAAAGGTATTTCTTCGATTAAAGATACATGCTTGATAACCGTTCAGGGATTAGGTATGGTCGGTGTTATTGGCGTTAACCATAGAATATTCCGAGCGTTGGCTGAAAGTAATATAAGTGTTTTTATGGTTTCTCAGGCATCGTCTGAAAACAGTACTTCAATAGGTGTTAGAAGCGATGATGTGGTTATCGCATGTGAAGTACTTAATACTGAGTTCGAGAAAGAAATCGGTATGGGTGAAATAAATAAAGTTACTGCTGAAACCGGATTGTCAACTGTGGCTATTGTAGGAGATGGCATGAAACATACTCCCGGTATAGCAGGAAAATTGTTTGGTACGCTAGGTCGTAATGGCATTAACGTTATCGCTTGTGCGCAAGGAGCTTCCGAAACGAATATTTCGTTTGTTATAGATTCTTCTTCGTTGAGGAAAACCCTGAATGTGATTCATGATTCATTCTTCCTGTCACCTTATCAGGTCCTTAACCTCTTTATTTGTGGAGTAGGAGCTGTTGGTGGCAGTTTGATAAATCAGATTAAAAAACAGCAGGAAGAATTGAAATCCAAGAAGGGATTGAAATTAAATGTTGTAGGCATTGCAAACGGGCATTTCGCCTTGTTTACTAGAGATGGCATTCCACTAGATAATTACAAAGAGCTATTAACTGCCAAAGGAATAAAAAGTTCACCTAAGATTATCCGTGATGAGATTTTAAAGATGAATATTTTTAATTCCGTGTTTGTTGATTGCACTGCAAGTAAAGACATTGCGGATATATATTATGATTTGCTATCTAATAACATATCGGTAGTCGCTGCCAATAAGATTGCTGCTTCATCAAGTTATGAAAATTATAAATTACTGCGTGAAACTTCATTCAAAAAAGGTGCGAAATTCCTTTATGAAGCAAATGTAGGAGCAGGATTGCCTATTATTAATACTATAGACGATTTAATAAACAGCGGCGATAAAATATTAAAAATTGAAGCAGTGCTAAGTGGAACTCTTAATTTTATCTTTAATGAATTGAGCGAAACAATACCTTTTAGCGAAACAATTAAAAAGGCTAAGGAAGCTCATTATTCAGAGCCTGATCCCCGTATAGATTTAAGTGGCAAGGATGTAATTCGCAAGTTGGTAATTTTGTCTCGTGAGGCCGGATACAGAATAGACCAAGAAGATGTAGACAAACATTTATTTATACCTGATGATTTCTTTAAAGGTGATATTGACTCTTTCTGGAAGAGATTACCTCAATTAGACGAATCATTTGATGAGAAACGTAAAGAAATGCAAGCAAAAAACATGCGTTTACGTTTTATTGCACGTTTGGATAATGGAAAGGCTTCTGTAGGGTTGGAAGAGGTAGGCCTGCATAATCCGTTCTATGATTTGGCCGGAAGTAATAATATAATTCTTATAACCACCGAGCGTTATAAAGAATATCCTATGATGATTCAAGGTTATGGAGCAGGGGCGAAAGTTACTTCAGGAGGCGTCTTTGCCGATATAATAAGTATAGCAAATATTAGATAAGATGAAACACATTATTATATTAGGCGATGGCATGGCCGACTGGCCTGTGAAATCACTTGGAAATAAAACATTGTTGCAATATGCCAATACACCTTGCCTTGATGAGTTGGCGCGTAAAGGGCGTAATGGAAGGTTGTCAACCGTTGCACCAGGATTTCACCCCGGTAGTGAAGTGGCAAATTTATCTGTGTTAGGCTATGATTTACCTATGGTTTATGAGGGGAGAGGTGTACTTGAAGCCGCGAGCATAGGTGTGGATTTGCAACCTGATGATATGGCTATGCGTTGCAACCTTATTTGCATAGAAGGAGATCATATTAAGAATCATTCGGCAGGGCATCTTACCACTGAAGAGGCGGATGTGTTGATAAAATATTTGCAAAATGAATTAGGCAATGAACGAGTACATTTTTATACCGGCGTTCAATATCGTCATTTATTAGTTATAAAAGGTGGGAACAAATATTTAGATTGTACACCTCCGCATGATGTTCCGTTGAAGCCGTGGAAGCCATTGTTGGTGAAGGCTCTAAAAACTGAAGCTGAGGCAACGGCCGAACTCATTAATGACTTAATACTCCGTTCGCAAGAATTATTAGCAAATCATCCGATTAATTTAAAGCGTGTTGCCGAAGGCAAAGATCCGGCAAACAGCATTTGGCCTTGGTCTCCCGGATACCGTCCAAAGATGAAGACTTTCAATGATATATTTCCTCAGGTGAAAAGTGGCGATGTCATTTCGGCTGTGGACTTAATTAAGGGTATCGGAAGGTATGCCGGTCTTAAAAACATCGAAGTGGAAGGAGCAACCGGTCTTTATAATACTAATTATGAAGGTAAGGCGCAAGCGGCAATTGAGGCATTGAAAAATGATGATTTTGTTTATTTGCATCTTGAGGCAAGTGATGAAGCCGGACACGAAGGAGATATACCGTTGAAGATTAAAACTATTGAATATCTGGATTCGCGCATCGTTGCACCTATATATAATGAGGTTAAGACATGGAAAGAACCGGTGGCTATAGCCGTGTTGCCCGACCATCCAACGCCTTGTGAACTACGTACTCATGTGGCTGAACCTGTGCCATTTGTGATATACTATACCGGCATTCAACCGGATGATGTACAAACTTACGACGAAGTTGCTGCCGTTAGCGGAGCATACGGATTGATGAAAGGAGATGAATTTATTAAAGAATTTATGAAGGTATGAGATATTATAGCACAAATAAAAAAACACCTGAAGTTAGTTTGCAAGAGGCTGTCGTAAAAGGATTGGCTTCAGACAAGGGCTTGTTTATGCCAAAAGAAATCAAGCGGTTGCCAAATGATTTTTTTGAACATATTGATGATTTCTCTTTTCAGGAAATAGCTTATAAGGTGGCTGATGCTTTCTTCGGAGAAGATGTTCCGGCTGACAAGTTGAAACAAATTGTTTATGAGACTTTGAATTTTGATGTGCCATTGGTACAGATAACGGATAATATATATTCTCTTGAACTGTATCACGGACCAACATTAGCTTTCAAAGATGTTGGCGCAAGGTTTATGGCTCGTTTGTTAGGATATTTTATAAAGAAAGAAGGTGATGGCAATATTAATGTATTGGTAGCTACAAGTGGTGATACCGGCGGCGCAGTTGCAAATGGCTTTGTAGGTGTTGACGGCATACACGTATATGTGCTGTATCCCAAAGGTAAAGTCAGCGAAATTCAAGAAAAACAATTTACCACTCTTGGGCATAATATTACAGCCTTGGAGGTGGATGGATGCTTTGATGACTGTCAGTCTTTAGTTAAGGCGGCTTTCTTAGACCGAGATCTTAACAAACACATGCGGTTAACTTCAGCCAACAGTATAAACGTAGCCAGATTCTTACCGCAGGCGTTTTATTATTTTTATGCTTATGCTCAATTAAAGATGATGGGTAAAGCGAGTGATGTAGTGATATGTGTACCTAGCGGTAACTTCGGAAACATAACGGCCGGTTTGTTTGCCAGGCGTATGGGATTGCCGATAAAACGATTTATCGCTTCAAACAACAGAAATGATATATTTTATCAATATTTGAAGACTGGTGTCTATACGCCGAAAGCTTCTGTTGCCACTATCGCCAATGCTATGGATGTAGGAGACCCGAGTAATTTTGCACGTGTCCTTGATTTGTATGATGGAAGCCATGATGCTATAGTCAACGATATTAGTGGAGCTACGTATGACGATAGTCAGATTAGCGAAACGGTACAAGAAGTTTATGATGAAACTCATTATTTACTTGATCCTCATGGGGCTTGTGGTTATCGTGCATTGAGCGAAGGCTTGAAAGATGATGAAAATGGAATCTTTCTGGAGACTGCTCATCCTGCCAAGTTTATTGAAACTATCGAAAAAATTGTGGGTGAAACGGTGAAAATACCTGATAAGCTGGCTGCATTTATGAAAGGTAATAAAAAGTCTATACCTATTAGTAAAGATTTTGCGACATTTAAAGCTTATTTAATGGAGCAGTAAATAAAGAATAAAGATAAAAGGAGCTTTTAGCTCCTTTTTTATATTGTTGCAATAATTATATCATTTGCATTTTATATCTTTGTAGCATAAAAATAACTGCGAAATGCATAGTCAATCAACATTTAATTTATATAAGAGTAGTTTTTGCAAATTAGTCGGACTTACTCTTATATTAGGGTTCTTACTTAGAATAGTACTTCTTTTCAACAACCAGACAATAATAAACTACTCAGCACTGGAATGGGTGGAAATATATGTCTTAGGCACGCTTAATGATTTGTGCTTTGCTATTATCAGCTATGCATTTTTATGGTTATTTCTTATATTCTTCTCTAACAAGAAGTATGACAGGCCTTGGAGTATTATTATACCAGTCGTTTTGTTCGTATTATTTATTATACTGCAATTCTTTAATACTCCTTTGCGTGAGTTTAATAAGGGACTTACACAAGTTATATGTTTTATATTGCTGTGGCGACTGATTAGCTTTGCAATTCGCGAGTATGTACCGTTCGTCAGAGTTCGTTGGAGACAGTATTCATATTATGCGATAATATTTATTTACGTTACTTGTATAGTGCTTAATGCCATTGCTGAATACTTTTTCTGGAATGAGTTCGGTGTAAGATACAACTTTATTGCAGTAGATTATTTAGTGTATACCAGTGAAGTAATAGGCAATATCTTTGAATCATATCCTATGGTTCCTATTATTTCAGGATTATTAATTGTTTCTTTCGGAATTACGTATTTGCTATTGCGACATACCGGTCGATCTGAATTTGAAAAGTTTACTACTTCACGTAATAATGCTATATGTTCGGTCTTGTATTTGTTTGTGGTTGCTGCCAGCGCAGGCTTGCTTAATCTTACGGCTCTGGCACAGCACAATAATAATAGATATGCCAATGAATTACAGGCTAACGGTTGTGTGAAATTTTGCCAGGCATTCCTTAGTAATGAACTGAACTATAATGATTTTTATCCTACGCTGCCATGGAAGGATGCGTTTATGCAAATACACAAGCAGTATCATAGCGGTATAAAAAATGAGCAATTTATACATTCTTCTCAACCTGAGCTTCATAAAAACATAGTGCTTATTACGATTGAGAGTATGAGTGGTGAATATCTGAAGCGATTTGGAAACACCGAGAATATAACTCCTAATCTGGATAAAGTAATGAACGAAGGCCTTTGCTTCGATAATTTTTATGCTGTTGGTAATCGTACAGTGAGAGGACTTGAGGCCGTGACTTTATGTTCTCCGCCAAGTCCGGGAGAGAGCATTATCAAACAGAAGAACAACGGAGGATTGTTTTCTACCGGTAAAATATTGAAAGATAAGGGATATGATGTGCAGTTCCTTTACGGAGGTGACAGTTATTTCGATAATATGAAAGAATTCTTCGAAGGCAACCATTATAAAGTTATTGATCAAAAAAACTTTAAGCAAAATGAAGTTACCTTCAAAACTGTATGGGGACTTTGTGATGAAGATTTGTTTAATAAGGCGATAAAAGTATTTAATGAGGATGACGCACATGGTAAACCTTTCTTCGGACATATTATGACGGTAAGTAACCATCGTCCTTATATGTATCCTGATGGGCATATAGACATACCTTCCAGTAGAAAATGCAGGGAAGGTGGTGTGAAGTATACTGATTATGCTATCGGCAAGTTCTTGGAAAAAGCATCGCATGAGCCATGGTTTAAGAATACAGTATTTGTAATTACTGCCGATCATTGTGCTTCTAGTTCCGGTAGTACGGATGTACCGCTTGATCAATATCATATTCCGGCTGTCATTTATGCTCCGGGATTTGTTAAGCCGCAGCAAAACCGTATATTGATATCACAGATAGATTTAATGCCGACAGTTTTCGGATTGTTGCATTTCAATTATACATCTTGTTTTTATGGGCAAGATGTGCTCTCGAAAAACTATCATCCAAGAGCTTTTGCCGCGACTTATCAAGACCTTGGCTATTGGGAGAATTCCTCTTTAATTGTCATGTCACCGGTGAGGCGAAATGTACAGTATAAAATATTAAGGCACCCTTTCACCGAAGTTACGGGGAATGAAAGTAAGTATGTTGATAAAGATTTATTAAAGCGAGCAATTGGCAATTATCAAACCGCACGTTATATAGGAATGTATGGCTCAAAAGAAAATCACTAAGGTATATTCGTACTTTTCACTCATATTGCCGATTATTTTTGGGTTGGGTGTTATAGCGTGGCTTTTCTTGCGTGAATATCGTCCCGGATACTTTAAGTGTATACAAATTACTTTTCAGTTTGTTCTTGGAGTTATTGCCGGATTTCTCTTTATCATGGGGCGAGACCTTGCAGTAATTACGCGTTACCGTATATTATCTGATAACAAATTACCATGGCGCAGATGTTTTTATGTGAATACACTTTGCGAATTTATGTCATCTGTGATACCGTCTATATTGGGAGGCAACAGTCTGATAGCTATTCTGCTAAATAAAGAAGGACTGAAAGGCGGAAAATCATTGAATATAATGTTTTTGTGCATTTTCTTTGACGAATTGGTGCTTGTAACTTTTATTCCCGTGGTCTTATTATGTTTCCCTGCCCATAAATTATTCGGTCCGCAGACAGCAGTGACAGGGAGTTTAAAGATTATATTCTTTTTGATGTATCTCTTTTTAATTGCATATACCTTTTTATTTTATTTAGCACTTTTCCGTTGCCCAAGGCAGATGCAACGCTTTTTCTTGTGGGTATCCAGACGTAAAATACTACATCGTTGGCATGACACGATTGAAAACTTCGCAAATGATATATTAACAAGTGCAAATGAAATACGCGGTAAGAGCTTTATGTATTGGGTGAAGATATATTTTATAACCACAGGTGCATGGCTCTCACGTTATTTGGTAGTAAACGCACTTATCATAGGATTTGGCAGAGGAGGTAATCAGTTGCTCGCCCTTGCACGTCAATTAGTGCTTTGGATTATTCAAACAGTTAGTCCCACTCCGGGTGGAAGTGGTATCAGTGAGTATGTTTTCCAAGTATATTATAGTGATTTCTTTGTTAATCCGGGTCAAGTGTTATTGGCAACTTTTATTTGGCGTATAATAACATTTTATCTATATTTGGTACTGGGAGTACTGGTTATCGGAAAAAAGATTCAAAGGAAATAAGAAAATATTTCAATTATAAGTTTCATACAATTGTAGCAAATGATAGAGATTAATCGTCACATTTTACAAAATGGCTTAAAGCTGGTTCACAGCAGGGATGAAAGTACACAAATGGTGGCTTTGAACATTATATATAATGTAGGTTCTCGCGATGAAGATGAAAACCGTACCGGTTTCGCTCATCTCTTTGAGCATTTGATGTTCGGCGGGTCAATTAATATTCCTAACTATGACATACCCTTGCAAAAAGCCGGAGGTGAAAATAATGCATGGACTAATAGTGACATTACAAATTTTTATCTTACGGTGCCGGCACAAAATGTAGAAACCGGTTTTTGGCTGGAAAGCGATCGAATGCTGAGCCTTGACTTTTCATCTCACAATTTGGAAGTGCAGCGTCATGTGGTAATGGAAGAATTCAAGCAGCGTTGTTTGAATCAACCGTACGGTGATGTTAACCATATCCTTTTGCCGATGGCCTATAAGGTACATCCTTATCAATGGCCTACAATAGGTAAGGAACTTTCGCATATAGAAAATGCTACATTGGATAAAGTGAAAGATTTCTTTTTCCATTATTACGCTCCTAACAATGCGATATTGGCTGTTACAGGTAATATTTCTTTTGAAGAAGCAAAACGCTTAACTGAAAAATGGTTCGGAGATATTCCGCGCAGAGATGTTGAACCGAAGGCTTTGCCGAAAGAGCCTTTACAAACAGAAGAAAGAAGACAAAAGGTCGTTAGGCCTGTATCTGTGGATGCTTTGTATATGGCTTTTCACATGGTGGATCACCCTCATCCCGACTATTATACCTATGATATATTGAGCGATATACTTAGCAATGGACGGAGTTGCCGGTTTGAACAACGGTTGATAAATGAAAAGCATCTATTCACTTCGCTGGATGCTTATATAACCGGTTCTATTGATCCCGGACTTTTCCAAATCGTAGGGCGACTCGCACCGAATGTCACTCTTGAAGAAGCTGAGGCTGCTGTATGGGACGAGTTGGTACGTATGCAAAAAGAGAAAGTGTCCGATTCAGAATTGGAAAAAGTAAAGAATAAGTTTGAAAGCCAACATATATTTGCTAATATGAATTATCTTAATGTAGCCACAAATATCGCTTATTTTGAGCTTATAGGAAAAGCGGAAGATATTAACACGGAAGTGGATCAATATCACAGTGTGACAGCAGAACAAATACAGCGTGTAGCAAATGCTGCATTCAAACGCGATAATGCTTCTATACTTTACTACAAGGCTCAGTGATTTAGGCTGATTGAAAACTGACTAAATATTGTGACATTAAAGGAAAATAATCTTTAAGTGTATCAAATGGTAATCTAAATTGATAGCTTTGCACGAATTTTTGAAATAGATAATGAAATATAGTTTATCAAACGCATTTTAAGATTTTAGGGGAGATGAATAGCAATAGTAGTAAAAGTGCAGATGCAGTTCACATTCCTTTAATCACAATGTTAAAGAAGGGTTGGAAGCTGGCTAGAATAGGATATAGTAACAAGGATAAAAGATATAGAAGGAAACAACAATGGAAAATCTTTTATCATATCTTGATTAGTCAAAGATTTGCATCTGAATGGTTCAATATATTAAAATTAGATGATTTAAGTTTAATCTTCAAGTATCGTCCCACGCTTTATATCAAACCGTTTCGTGTCTATATGTCGACACGGTGGGATAACGCAAAAAAAATAAAAGTAATAGAAGATACCTATCGGTTTATTTTGCAGCAAAGTAAAGCTTTTCTGCCATTTATTACCGAGAGTAAAATACCCATAGCTCATTTGCAGCTAAGTGATGAGTATGAAGGCTTTATAACCTTGGAATATGATTACAGATACCGAAAGGAGGGTGAATTGGTAATGGCGTTCACTTGTGAGCAATTAGGCGGAGATGTAGCTGCCTGTGCATTTTCTTTTGAAAAGATGGATACCAATTGGATTTGTAGAATAGGATGTGTACAAGGTCAAAAGAGGAACGATTCAACATATTCGGTAAAGACTGCGCAAAAAATGTTACATGGTTTGCGTCCTAAAGCATTAGTAGTTTTTGCTGTTCAGGAGTTTGTCCGTCAGTTCGGCTTTGTCTCTTTGTACGGTACAGGTGATTCCATTCAGGCTTACAGGCGTAAACACGCAATTTATATACCGATAATTCATGATATTCATTTTGATTACAATTCTTTGTGGAACCAGTTAGGAGGGCACCCATTCAAAAATGGATGGTATGAGTTGCCGCTAACTATGGAGCGTAAGGATATTAAAGAATTTAAAACGTCAAAACGTGCCCTTCATCGCCGCCAGTATGAGATGTTGGATTATTTGTCGCAACAAATTAGTGATGCCGTTTCTAAGTTAAAAGGTTAATTGGCTTTCTTGTTCAATATTTGTCGGTTGCCGTACAAATGCAATGTTGTTATTTGCTGCCATTAATTTGACGCAATAGTTTCACAAAAAGACATAAAAAAAAGCGCCTAAAACCCGATATAATCTGAATTTTAAGCGCCTTGTTTGTTGCGGAGATCCGACTCGAACGAATGACCTTTGGGTTATGAGCCCAACGAGCTACCAACTGCTCCACTCCGCGATTTCTTATTTGCGACTGCAAAGGTACCGTACTTTATTTACAATAACAAATTATTTGATAAGTTTTTTTGCTAATAATGATTAATTATTTCAACTTATCGATGTAATTTGCCGATTTCTTTGTTTTATCATCGTAAATCAATTATTTTTGTTCAGAAAATTAAGAATGTAGTGTTTCGGTTATGACAGTATCAAAGACTCGGTTAAAATTAGTAGATGTGGCTCGTCAGCTGTTTGCTAAAATGGGCGTACAGAAGACGACGATGAATGATATTGCCCTTGCTTCTCAAAAGGGTAGACGTACGTTGTATACCTATTTTAAAAGCAAGGATGAAATCTATATGGCTGTTATTGAGACGGAACTCGAACGCTTGTCGGATGTAATGTCTAAAGTTGCCAATGAGATGCTCCCGCCGGATAAGAAACTGATTAAAATGATTTTTGCCCGATTAGATGCCATTAAGGAGATCGTTTATCGTAACGGCACGCTGCGAGCTTACTTCTTTAGGGATATTTGGAAAGTGGAGAAGGCTCGCAAAAAGTTTGATAATAAGGAGATTATACTTATTCGCAATATTTTGAGCGAAGGTGTTGCCCAAGGTGTTTTCAGAATTGATGATTTGGATTTGACATCAATGGTTATTCATTGTTGCGTAAAAGGTGTTGAAGTTCCTTATATAAGGGGACGCATAGGCGGTAATCTGAGTATTGATAATGTTAAGCAATATGTAAGTGATTTGGTGCTGGGCGGACTGAAAAGAAAAGATTAAATAACAATCAATTAAAATAGTATTATGGGATTATTAGATGGAAAAACAGCGTTGATTACCGGAGCTGCTCGCGGCATCGGTAAGGCTATCGCTTTGAAATTCGCTTCGGAAGGAGCAAATATCGCTTTTACCGATTTGACAATAGATGAGAACGGTAAACAAACAGAAGAAGAGATTACTGCTAAGGGCGTTAAGGCTAAAGGTTATGCCAGCAATGCTGCAAGCTTTTCTGACACTGAGGTTGTGGTAAACCAAGTGAAAGCTGATTTCGGAAAGATTGATATTCTGGTAAACAATGCAGGTATTACCAAAGATGGCTTGATGATGCGTATGTCGGAGCAACAATGGGATGCCGTTATTGCTGTTAATTTGAAGTCGGCCTTCAATTTCATACATGCGTGCACTCCGATAATGCTTCGCCAAAAGAGCGGAAGTATCATAAATATGGCTTCTGTTGTAGGCGTTCACGGCAATGCGGGTCAATGCAACTATGCTGCTTCAAAAGCAGGTTTGATTGCTTTGGCAAAGAGTATTGCACAAGAGATAGGTTCACGTAATATACGCGCCAACGCCATTGCTCCCGGATTTATCGAGACTGCAATGACAGCTGCTTTACCTGATGATATACGCAAAGACTGGATACAGAAGATTCCTTTGCGCCGTGGCGGTACTGTTGACGATATTGCAAATGTTGCCACATTCCTGGCTTCAGATATGTCGTCATACGTGTCGGGACAAGTAATTCAGGTTGATGGTGGCATGAACATGTAATTTAAAAGAATGGACATTTTATACGAAGACAATCATATTATCGCTGTAAACAAGAGTTGTAACGAGATAGTTCAGGGTGATAAAACCGGAGATAAACCATTAAGCGAAATGGTTAAGGATTATATCAAGGAGGCTTACTGCAAACCGGGCAATGTGTTTGTGGGTGTTGTTCATCGCTTGGACAGACCTGTGAGCGGTGTTGTGCTGTTTGCCAAGACCAGTAAGGCTTTAGCGCGATTGAACGAAATGTTTCGCAACGGTGATATTCATAAGACTTATTGGGCTATTGTGAAGAATTGTCCTCCCAAAGAAGAGGATGTGCTCACAAATTGGTTGGTGCGTAATCCCAAGCAGAACAAAAGTTATGCTTATGATAAGGAAGTACCTAATTCAAAGCTCGCCAAGTTGTCGTATAAAGTTATTGCCCGTTCAGAAAGATATTATCTTTTGGAAGTGAATTTGATGACGGGTCGCCATCATCAAATTCGCTGCCAATTAGCCAACATAGGTTCCCCTATCAGAGGTGATTTAAAGTATGGTTTTGACCGTTCAAACAAAGACGGTGGTATTTCTTTATTGGCTCGCAAGATAACATTCGTTCATCCCGTGTCTAAAAAAGATATTGTTATTGAGGCTCCCTTACCTGCTGACGCGCTTTGGCACGACTTTGGGCAATAGTTTCATTTGGCTTTACTATGCCATAAAGGACATAGGTGATGTTATTTGTATTATTATCAGAGAATATATTTCCATTCCGGTTTAGAACGTCAGTTGTTGCCCTGCACTTATGTTCTAAATGATATTCAATGGCTTTGAATTTAATGAATCTGAATTTGATGCCGGACCTTCTTAAACGTTCGGATAAATCTATATCTTCCCATCCATATCCTTTGATTCGTTCGTCATATCCGTTTACATTCATAACATCTCTTCTCCAAAATGACATATTACATCCTCTGTCATCCTTGTTCATATAGAAGAATGGCGTTAATAAAGGCATTCTCATAACATTGATTTTGTGCCTTAAGCCTGATGTATAAAAGTGAAGATCATAATCCCCTGTTTTTGTAATGTGGTTTGTTAGTTCATAGTTTAATTTTCCCCTGCTGCCATGAAGAAAATATCCTTTTCTGGAGCTTGAAGCGTGGTCTTTTACAAAGTTCTTGTCTATTATGATATCTCCATCAATTTGTATGATATATTCACCTTTACTAATTGAAAAGGCCTTATTCATAATAGAAGACTTATGAAAATTCTCATGCTTTTTCCAAACGTGAATAAGCCGGCAAGGGAAATCCGTACGTACCTTGTCTATCATAATTCTTGTATCTTCATTTGAACCGTCATCTGCAATAATGACTTCGTTCGGTATTCTTACTTGGCGTTTGACACTCAAAAGAACTAAATATAGCGCTTCTTTCCAGTTGTAGGTAGAAATAATTAAAGTTACATTCATTTTTAATTCGTCACTTAAATTTACGCAAATTTCCATACTTTTACCGAGATTACCAAATTTTAATGCTATTATTTCTTATTCCTTTTCCTATCTTGGAAATTACATCTACTTTTGTAGTCATAACCATTTGTACGATAATGAAAAAAGTACTTGTTGAATTTTCACATATGGGAGTCTTTTGTGGCTTCGGTGAGATAGATCAGAATTATGCTTCTCGTCTTTCCAAGCTCAAGTTTGATGATATGAAGTTCGTGTTTTTAGTGCCTAAAGACTACATCGGCGCATTTGGCGATAATGTGGAGTATGTGGAAATAAAGGAAAAGTACGAAAAACGGCGCGACTTGAATGAACTACCTTATGTGGATTTGTGGCATGCTACCACACAGCGATTTCATTATAGGGCTATAACAAAAGGCACAATTCAATTAATGACTATTCATGATCTGAACTTTTTATATGATAAATCCAAGCTTGGTAGGATAGAACGTCTTTGGCGATTACAGCGAAAAATAAACAAGTCGGACTACATGACTACAATTTCGCATTATGCCGAACGTGATATATTGAAGCACATGAATCTTCATGGCAAAAATATTCAGGTGATATACAACGGGGTACGAAATATTGACTTGCAACCGGAGAAACAACCTGTTTTCATTAAGGATACGAATGAGAAGTTTTTTTTCTCAATAGGTCAGATATTGGCAAAAAAAAATTTTCATGTTTTGGTGCCGATGATGAAGCATTTTCCTGAATACAAGTTGTTCATTGCCGGTGATGAACGATTTGACTATGATAAAATCGTGCGACAAACTATACTGGATGAGCATTGTGAGAATCAAGTATTCATGATCGGCAATGTCGATGAGGCTGAAAAGGTGTGGTTGTATAGGCATTGTGGAGCATTCACTTTCCCAAGCAAAGTTGAAGGGTTTGGCATTCCGGTCCTGGAAGCAATGATGTGTGGAAAAGCTGTTTTTACGTCCAATTGCACAAGTCTTCCTGAAATTGGAGGGCAGTATTCATTCGTGTGGGATAATTTCGATACTGAATATATGGCTAAGGTAGTGAAAGAAAATCTTACCAATTTCTATCGAAGGACAGATTTTATCCAAGAGATGAAACACTATGCACAATGGTTCAGTTATGAACGGTATACTAATGAATATGTTGCTCTTTATCGCAAACTTTTAGGGCTGAATACCTTGTATTAAACTGAAGCCTTGTTCTAATACTAAATATTAGATAATTTATATTCTAATGATATAATGTTATATCAACTATTCATTGTTCAGATCCCCTTTCCTTTATAGGTGTTTAGAATGAAATCCTGAAGGCTTGTGACTATTCAGAAAAATCATATATTTTGCATAAATAATGCGATGCTCATCCATATTATCGCGTTTTTATGTTTCCTGCAATATTTTATATTTTAATATTTACCGATAATGAATAGGTTTTCCACTGGAATTTGCGTGACTTATCACAAAGAATAGTGTAAATGTTCTGCGTGTTTACCGTAAAATACCAGTATCAATACCTGTTTTTACAGCTGTGATAAGATGTTTTTACAGCTATAAAAAGATGTTTTCACAGCTGTAAAAACATCTTATCACAGCTGTAAAAAATACAATACATGCAGAGAAAATACACTTAACACACTTATGATTAACGGTATACATAGAGAAGACTGAAGTAATATTCAGTGTAAATTTTATTCTTAATATAAGGACAAAAATATTAT